>Ga0208011_1000193_pt1 | contig 25935 bp, 23 predicted proteins | sample 7_EtaG_FD_184080 | JGI IMG/M metagenome (GOLD analysis project Ga0208011, IMG submission 184080) | Marine viral communities from the Subarctic Pacific Ocean - 7_ETSP_OMZ_AT15161 metaG (SPAdes) (version 2) | ecosystem: Environmental > Aquatic > Marine > Oceanic | place: Pacific Ocean | collected...
AGGAGTCGTCATTGAAACCCATGATATACCTCCTTCACTTAATACATCTGCAATGCGGTCAAAGCAGCATCCAGATCCAATGGGATATAGATAACATTGCCGGCTTTAATCGTCACTTCTGTGGGGTATCCGTTATAAAGCGCGATAACCCACCAATAGGAAACATCACCATAGTATTTGTGTGCCAAATTATAGAAACGATCTCCGTATGACCACACATGGGTATCTGTTTTTACATTAGCTCTCTCTTGCATCGTAGGAGTGTGGAGAATCGGGGTGGCGTAATGAATGATATTATCATGCACCTCACGCTTCTCGCGCAAGAAACGATAGAACTCGCTTTTGTTGTCAATAACTCGGTTGTATTTATATCTAGGCATAGTTTACTCCGTTGGGAACGTGACTCCTGCTTTTGCAGCTATATCGTAGACCGATTCTTGGTCATTGCTATTCCAATCGTCATATACATCACCATAAGATAGGGCGGCCGAGCGCTCGGCAGAAGATTGAGCATTGGCGCCACCACCGGATATTTCATACGGTTCTTCGGGAGTCAGATCTCCGTCATCCCCTATTAGCAAATCATCATCTGGGCCGGCCGTAGTTGACGGATCACTAGGGGTGTGTCCTTCATTAACAGTAGCTTCACTGGAAAGAGCCTCTACGATGACAGGGTTTATGCCATATGGAAAATTCATGCCCTCGTGGTTATCTGAGCGACCAAAGCCCTTGTCCTGCCATCCGAGGGGGTGTTCGTGGATTACGGAAAAGTCTATTTGAACCTCAATCATCTTGGGAAGAATACGAGCCGATGACATTGCACCATTTTGGCCTTCTGTGGGGATGGCGATTCCGCGCTCAAAAACGCCGATATCCGTGTTGTCGAGATTGTGGGCGATAGAGACATTGCCAATGACGCCCAAAAGTCCGTTGATCGCAGATTGAGCGTTCTGGCGCCAGTTGCTGAATTCGCCATCGGCGCTACCAAATATCTTATTCTTATATTTATCCCAACCATCTCCTGCGGGATCAGTTCGCGAGCGCAACATGTTCATTAGTTCTATCCTTACCAAAGGCGACTGATTAATAGTCTGCGCACCTTGAACATTCGTATATGTAGGATATAAAAACTGAATAAATTGCTGTAGCCTGTGTAGGTTATCATATCCTTCGCTCACACTAGCGGCTGGAATCAACCAACCAAGGCTGAGCGATCGCGTCGTGTTCTTAAAGGTATAGATTGGATCGCCGCGGCCAAAGACTGTTTCAGACGCCCAATCAGAGCTATAGGTTTCGTTAAATGCTGTAATGAATGCCTTAAACTGCACACGTTTCCCGGTGGGTACATGTTTAAATCCAATGACAAATCCTTTGTTGCCTAGAGCGTCCGTTGCTTCTATATAAGGAGAGAACATGTCTTGGAAAAACTGCTTTTCTGTCGTAACGTTATCGTACTTCTTAATATCGAATAATTTTGACATGTTTTATCATCCTCATGTGTATGTGCGGCCACCGATGCCTTGTTGAGCTTCGGCGGCACGCAGGCCTTCATTTGTTTGTGTAATCTTAATTACCTTCTTAGCTAGAATTTCACCGTCCAACTTGAGATTTACAGTCAGATTAGCATCTTGATTGCGAGTTGTCGCGTGGCCCTGAGAGGATGGGGCGCCCATAGGCTGGCTGCCGGCAGCACGGTTATCTAATGCAGACGAAATCCTAGCTATCTCTACAGGGAGCACTCTGCCGTCTAATGGTAATACAAGCTCATCTTTACCAACGCCGCCTTCACCAACAGTGGCTGGGACGCCTGACGCACTACCTCGTATAAGTCCGCCGTTTTTGAGACCAAGGCGGTACCAATCATCTCCGAAAAGGGCGCTGGCGATGGGTCCGGTTGCCTTGTAGGCTCCATACCCTACACCGGCGAGGAGAGCGGCAAGCGGAATTCGGCCGAGGGTCATGGCGCCGCGGCCGAGGAGGGCCCTTCCAGCGCCGCCAGCGACTTGGCCGCCGGTACCGGAAGAAGCCATCCCCATCATGGTGCCGCGGCCGAGGAGGGCCCTTCCAGCGCCGCCAGCGACTTGGCGGCGGGTCCCGGAAGAAGCCAAATTGGTAAGATTCCCCATCATGCCGCCTGCGGCGCCGGATGTCTGGCGCATAGCTCTCTTAACTGTAAAGATGGCGGCAGCGAGCAAACCAAGTCCTATTAGGACAGCTTTCATTTTCGGATCATCTGGTCCAAATTGCCAAATGAGGTACATCGCAGTGCCTAGAACTCCGTAAAGTCCCATTGTAGCTAATCTAGCAGTCTTTGTCGAGGCGGCAAAGAAACCCATCATACTGCCGGCGTTCTTCACAGCCATTGCCATTTGAGTGAAACCGCCTATAATTTTAGCACCGGTCAATAATCCACCCAAAATGCCCAGAATGTTGACAACATGCTTAATTTCATCGGCATTATCAAGAAACTTTTGAGCAACTGTATCCAGGAGAGAAGCCAGCGGCAGGAAAGCTTCGGCTATGTTCATAAGGACTGCTTGATACTTCTCTTTGATCTTCATGGCGTCTTGGGCGCGGCGAGCTTCGTCTTCAATTTGCTCTGCTGATTTTTGCGTAGCGTCTGTCATCAAGTTAGTATTGCCGCTCATCATCAGCGCCAAATCATTAACATCTGATAACCCTAAAGACTCTGCATAAAACTGCTTCTGGTAGTAAGACATGTCGTTAAATGACAATCCAGCATCCTCTAATGAGCCTCGAATCATGTCAAAACGCTCAACAGGATCGGTAGCCATCATCAGATCCATAGCATTTACAAAGTTACCGCCCAAAGCAGCATTTAGCTTACCTGCTTGCTCGGCGGCACCCTCAAAAGTGTCAAACTTGTTTGTCATGTTTAACAGTTTACCCATCTCTAAACCGGTTAGCTTTTGAACGCGGGCCAATTCTTTAAACGTCTGAGTGCCTTCGGTTCCAAACTTAGCTAGTGAGGAACCCATCTGTGCATATTGCTGTGCCATAAGTCCCGGTTCGACACCCAATGCTCGCGCTGTCGCCATAAGTTCAAGCGAAGTGGTGTTGGCATCTGCGGCAGATTGCCCATAAAGCTTCATAGAGTTCTGAATGCCAGCCGAAAAATCAGCAGACGAAACACCGAGATTGGCGAGCACAGAGGAGGTCTGCACTAAGACTTTCTGCTGATCAATGCTCATCATCGTAAAGTCTGTGGCAGTAGTAACCAAAGAGCCCATGGAAGCGGCAGTCTCTTCTAAAGAAACACCATACTCGTTCATGTTCCGATAATTGGACTCGATCATGTCTCTATAGCGACCACCAAGTTGGAATTGCTTCTCAAACTCTTTCGTGACACTATCAAAGGCAAACACTAGATCTTTGGCTGTATTGAATAGGGTTTTAATGCCAGCATCTGCTAGCGTTAAAGCATGTCCCAAAGCAAAGGCACCAGTTTTGCCTTCATCTATAGCCCTGGCAAAATCGTTCATGCCTTGCACCAGACCATCACCAATAGAGAGGCTGGTTTTCTTTACGATCTTATCAATATTACTATAAGATTTTTTATTTCTTTCAAGTTGGGTCTCTTGTTTTTCTAACTGCTTGAGTTGTAATGCTTCGCTGAGTTCAAGCTTTTCGCCCAATGCAAGCTTCTTACGATAAAGTTCTAACTTCTCTAATTCAATATTGTTGGTGACTCTGGTCAGTTCATTTTCACGCTCACGAAGAACAAGATTGCTTGTTAGACGCTCTCCGATGGCTCCCTGTTGCTTTATTAGTGTTTCGAGTTGTGCTTTTCGTTTTTCTAGAGCAGTTAATGACTCTTTTTCTACCTCAAGCTTTTCCTTAAGATACGCAAGTTCAGCTTCATTGAGTTCCCCTTCTTCTTTCTTTAATTTAATCTCTTCTAAAGTAAGCTTATTTAATCTTGCTTGCTCTTCTGGGGTTAAAGACTTGGCCATGCGTAAAAGGCTCCTGTAAACTATAGTTAATTAGTTATATAAAGAAAAAGGCAGGAACTGTTATCCTGCCTTTTATTAGGGCTGTTTTGGTGGCGGTCCTGGAGAATTGTATGCCGTTAGCGTCTGGGTCTGTCCGCGGGACGATGAGGATCCTTGCGAGGCTGCCTTTACTGCTTCGTTTTCTTGTTCGATTTGTTTTACCAGCCGTTTAACAAACCACTCTCGCAAACCAACAGGAAGATTATAAGCTTCGGAAAGTGACCAACCACCGGAGTATTTTAAAAAGAAGAACTGCTCATAGATGTTCTCCATATATTCATCGGTCAGGCCAAAAAAAGTCCGCTGACAGCGGCACCTCCATTTCCTGCTCGTGGTCGCACTCCTGGCATTCAAAGCTCTGTGTCATGTCCAAGTTGGGGGTAGCCAACTTCAGTACAAACTGTACGTGTCTGACGTCCATAGACGGCATGTTTTCAATTAGGCGGCTGATTATCTGGGGATTGGAGTCTCCATTAACACCTGTAATCACATACATCAATTGGGTTGAAACAGTGGCCTCGGTCTGGCGGCTCTTACGCCGTGTTTCAAGCTGTTTTAAGTACCTGCGCTCGTCATCTCCGCTAAGAAGCCTCAGAGTAACTTCCGCACCTAAGCGCGGTAGGCGTGTTGTAAAAGTGCCGTCACCATTGTCAGTCCCTTCGGTCACATCTAGGCCGCGGCCATCATATGCGTCTATAGCGTTCAAATCAAACTCGTAAGTCTGATTTGTTCCACAGCTAGGACAACCAACTGATGTCTTGTACATGTTCCCATATGCAGAGATGCGGGCTGCGACCATTATGGCGTTTCTATCACCAATCAGAAGCTGGCCGGCGTTGATGCGATTATCCCGAACAAGGCTCTGGATGACCCGATCAATTGCAATGCCCTTCTTCAGAAGCGCTCGGGAAGTCAACATGTCTTCTTCCTTTGCGGTCATCTGCTTAAGCTCGATGGTTGTCTGATTGTGAAGGGGGTGGTCTTCGGGGTACAAGCGGCCTTGTGACGGCAGTTCAACGAACTCGGTCGGAACTACAAATGAAAACGGCTCGTTATCGGCCATCATCTGCTGGGGGACTGCGGTATCTGGCGGCGGAGTAGAAGGGCCACCAGTCCGGTCTGTATTTCGTGACAAATGTCACCTCTCTTGTTATTGTATTGTCAGTTTCTTAGGGGGCGAATAGAGGGCCGCCGCCGGTAGCAGCGGTAGCGATGGACGGGCTGCTTGACTCTAGAGTTGCCCAATCGTACTTAAGTGTGAGGGAAAGCTCGATTAGTTCGTCGGCGCCGTATTCCAGGTCACCAAACTTAAGCTCGGTAATGAAGGCATTCTGGAGAGTCCAGCTTTCCAACTGGTTACCATCGGCATCTAGCTGGTGGCACTTGACCGCACCAAGAGCCGTGACAACGCCTGACTTAGACATAGTGACCATATCGTTTGCGTCAGAAGGAGGAGAGTATCCACCAGCGACTATGATAGAGGACAGGGAGGTAACCATGTCCGGGTCTCCGGGATCAACCAAGGTCATGGACACGTCCTGCCATGTAACTGAGCCTGGGTAATAGAATGTGTGATTCAAGTACTTGTGTTCAGCGGCGTTAATCTGGAAAGAAGGCTTTGTCGCACTCTTTGCGTACCACATTGTGTTTGTGCCGCCCTGGCCAGATGGATCAAGACCCATGAACTCTACTTTAAATCTAAACTTTCTTTTGGGCTCTACGATGCCGGGCCCTGTCTGTGTCCAAAATGCCATTACTTAAATCTCCTTACATTGTTAAGTAGTTGTAATCTATGTTTAGTCATCAAAAGATGCTCCAGTTGACGCAATCACAAAGTCAATCGCAATGTATTCGATAGCACGAGCAGGCTTAACCATGATCTTCGCGTATAGAATGTTCTGATCAATCAAATCAGGAGTTGTGGTAGATTCGTCCAAAATCAATCGGTAATCGGAGATACCGTAATCAATCTTAGTGTTGGCCAAGAGCGGCTCAATGAGACCCTTAAAGCGGTTCCAAGTGGACTGCACATTCTGGTCGAATAGAACCTGAGTTGCCAAGAGGGAGATCTGCTTCTTAAGGAAGATAACCATGCGGCGAACGTTGATTCTATCAAGCGCAGACTGACGCTCCTGGAGGGTCTTCTGTCCGAACACAACGATTCCGCTTGACGGGAAGGAGGCAATCGGGTTAATGCTTGCCTCGTATAGGGTGTCGCGGTCCTTGGAGGTTAGCCTCTCGGTCACGTTGGAAATCGGGATACCGGCTGCACCATCACTCAAGCCGCCGCGGTTGAAGCCAGCGGGAGCGAACCAGAGCTTAGAAGATGCCTGGGAGCTAGCGAGAACGCCCATCATCGCAACAGTGGGCGGAATCCACACAAGCTGACCAGTGCCTTCGTCGCGGGTCTGGACCCAGGGGTAGAAGGTGGCACCGTAAGAGGAATCAACCTGACGGTTCCGAAGCGCGGTGGCGGCGGAAGTCGGAGTGGTACCGATACGGGAGGAAGCAGCAGCGAAGTACTGCTCACTGGACGGAATGTAAACATTCGGCAAGTCGATAAGTGCGAGTGCATCGCCGCGCTCCTCACACACATTGACTGCGTGAGTAGTGAGGGAATCCACAGTGAGGCCCGGAACAGCCAAGAGGTTCATGTCAAGGTACTCGGGGTCAGCCAAGGTATCAATCGCCTGCTTAATGGTATTGTAAGCGTAGGAGTTGTCCTCAGAAGTGCTGCTAATGTCGGTCATGCCCTTGTTGTAGAAGGGATCCGGCACTGTGATGTCAACACCATCAAAGCCACCCCAGAAGGGTGCTGTGAAGCGATCGTAGCCTGCATCCAGGAGAGTGACGTAAGTGTTTGTGCTGCGTGCGGTGCTACTGTTGCCTGCGCGGCGTGAGCCGGAAGCGTAGGTGTAGACACTGTCGCCAGAAGCACTGACGTTATCCATGGTAAAGACGTATGAGTAGCCTTCGAGCGCAGATGTGGACACGTTGTAGCTTGCTGCTGTTGTGTCGGCCGGAACACCAGAAGTGGTGCCCAAACCGGCGTACCAAAGACGCTCGGGATCCGCAACACTGGCGTCGGGGCGAGTACTGCTAGCAGCCCTGGTGACCTGGAATCCGAAGTAAGCGTTACGCGGGTCGGATAGACCACCATCGGTTGCTGCGCTGCGCAAACGTACAGACGGGAAGTTCAAAGATGCTGTCACCGCGAAGCGGGGCGCGACCGGGGGATAGGATGAAGAAATCACCGCGTGAGCCTGTGTCGGACGGCCGGGAAGACCCTGACCGAGGCGCACAAAGCGCTCGGCAAGCAGAGAGACAGAACCAGAGCCGGCGAATGCGCTAACATCACGAAGCTTCGGAGGACCGAAGTAACCGAACGGTAGAAGTGTCGGGTCAGTTGCACCGGCATCAGTATCGGCGTTCATCTCAACACGAACAAACTTAGAGAGGTTCGGGTAAGTCTCACGGGTACGTAGACGGCGCTCGGAAGCATCCCACTCCTCATACTGAGTACCAATCTGGCGAGCGATGTAGTTCGGGGAAGTGGGGTCAAGTGAAAGGTTGTCGAACCGCTCAAGAATCACGACCTTGCTGTCTGTGTCTAGCAGTGAGCGCAAGACAAGAGAGAAGGAGCCGTAATCCGAAGTAGAGACGCTGGACTCTCTGATCTTCTCGATGGAGACCTTGACGTTCTTGTGGAGCCACTCGCCATGGCCGCGGCCAATCAAGCGGAAGAGCTTGGGTGCCGAGGCGACCTGGAAAGAAGCGGCAGAGCCGAGATCCTGACCAATAAACCAGCCAGCAACCGCATCCTGAGAAGGAGCACCCTTCATGGCGAAGGGTCCAACCGCATCGCTGGAGCCAGAAGAGATACCAGCGATCAAGCCAACAAGCTTGCCAGTGGTGCCTCCGGTGCGACCTGCATCGCGGATCTCCTGCTCAAAGGTCTCACCCAGCCAGTAGTCCTGATAGGAAGCGGAGGGGTAGAAGTTACCCTGACCGGAGCTTAGCTGCGGGTTAGTGTTGAAGCGCTTGCGAATGAACAAGTCGCTGCTGTCGTCGAAGTTGAAAGTTGTAGTGGTGGCACCAGCAGTGATACCGCTGATTACCGCCTTGAAGTTGCCGTTTGCATCGCTCTCGACCAAGCAAGAAGATGCGGTAACAACCGCAGGAGCGGAGGAAGTGCCAGCGAGACCGCCAGCCAAAGCCACGGAGCCGCTCTGGACATACCAGATAGCTGCCAATTCGCCGGCGTTACTTCCAGTAAAGTAGTTTCCTAGTCCGTTAGAGCTAGAGGGGAAGATCCAGAGACCGTAGGCGCCGCCATCGGAGCCCGTGGTCGGCTTACCGGTTGTCTTCCAGCCGGAAGAAGCTGCGCCGCCGGCAGTAGAGCCAACGGAGGTCTCCTGCCCAAGCAAACGCACGTAAGTGATAGGTGCAACGTTGGAGGCCAAAAATGCCTTAGCTGCGTAAGTTCCGTACATCGGAGACTGGAAGTTTCCGTTACGGTAGATATCTCCACCGCCATTTCCGGGTACAGTGTCGCCAAACATGCTCAGGAAGTCTGAGTAAGACTCAACCTTAACAGGGCGCATTGCAGGGCCGCGGACTGAGCGACCGATAATTACCGGGCCAATGGCCTGGGGGGTTTTGGGAATGAATGAGTTATCAATTTCGTTGATAAACACTCCCGGAGATACAAACTTGAAGCTTTTTACTGACATATTGTGGTTCCTCTTATGAAAAGCAAGTACATTTGATGCCTAATCATACTTTAAATAGTATTTTTAAACCCAAACGGACAGCCCAACTTCAATATTGTAGTTCCTGAACTAATCTTTTCCCCATGTACCGTCTTTACCCCAAAGGTTAAAATTGCCGGCAGGTACTTCGGACTCCTGTGGAAATTGGTACTCGACTATATTTTCATCGACGCGCAGAATAGGACGATCATCATTGACGCCTTCGCTAATAAGATAGCCCAACACATTAATGGTTATCTCGGTTGTGAAGTCTCGGGAATCCTCTCCAAGTGAGGCTATGTTGTTATTTTGGCTGAATCCTTGCTGAATAAACATCTCGTATCGGTGGTTGTTTCGAGTAAGGATTGCGGAGTTGATCTGTCCGGTTCTTGTCATAAAAGGAGCAGACAGATCATTCATCTGCTGTTGGTATTCGGTCTTTATCAATACCTTATAATCCACGTTAATATATATGGGAATAGGAATAGAGAGAGACTGAATCACCACCTTCTTGTTGATTCTTGGGTAGTATTTCTGGTCTACACCTCCTGAGTTGTTTCGGGTGCCAGATGCCACGGCAAATGCTCGTGTCTTGTCGGGCACTATTCTCTGGGCGATAACAACACGACCTGTTCTCCCGTTGTTCTTGTTAGAATAGATTTGTGCCTGGAATGAGCCCTTGCGTCCTGGATCCTTTGTTATAGATGTGCGCTCAATGGTGACCACCGGCAAAATGATCGACTTATTCTGATCTCGCAACTCTCGTGAATGCTTGACCTGATACGCGCGTTCGGGAGTCTGCCATAGAACGGGGACGGCTTTAAAGCCTTCATTGCTCCACGTAGACAGTGAGAGGTCCTGCTTGATCCATTCGAACAGAGCAGCATCTATATCTTCAATACTCGAAGCCAGCATGCCTACTTCATTAAGAGCATAGCCGTTAGAGCCGCTTGGCAACAAGGCAAAGTCAAAGTTATCAGGTAGCATCAAATAGTCCTCTTCTGGCACGCTTGCACGTTGCTCTCGCTTCAAAAGTGTGATCAACTTGGCCGAAGAGCTTCCTTTCTTCTTCTATCTTCACAAGCTCGTAATAATTATTGCCGTACAAAACAAAGTCGCCTTCGCGCACAAACAAGTTCTGATCTTCTGTGAGGCGCCTTCGGTGGAATTTAACTGTGATCATACCCATCTCGTCGACGCCAACGCCGTCTAAGTAGGATGTTGCCTGCTCATTGAACTCCACCAGGGCGTACACGCGGATGGGCGGGAGGAATGTTTTTTCAACAGCCTCGCCATACATTTCATGGAAGTCGGTTCGTTCTAGATCAATAGAGTAATACAAAATCTGCTGTCCGATGACTTTCTCAATAAGCTCATCGTTTACCTGTTTTACAAGGTTTCGCTCTTTCTCACCTAAAAAGAGGGGAGGAGGAGGCTGTGGTGGTCTCTTCCATTCGTCAGACATCTTCTATTTACCCCACAAAAATCGGCAACGGCGTCACCTTCAATACGTTCGTTGCTGCTTCCGCCACTTCCTGGTCTTCCTTGGCGAGTGCGGAGTATTCGGTTTCCTTCAGTATCTCTCTTAGTTTATCTTTAAGAGTAGACTGCTCGTCTTTAGCTTGCGATAGAAGATCACTGTGATTCAAAGTAACGCTCTCGCCTGGAATCGGAATGGTGGTAAACTTGCCACGAATCTGCCCCAACATCTCTTTGCTTAATGCTAAGGCATACTTTCTAATCCACTGTTGGCCCATTGAGTTAATACTCTCAAAGGGAATATTATCGAACGGCAGCGTGTTCATGTTGTTGACACCTTCAATTCCAGTATCAGTGGTTCCGTCCAATTCATACGGCTGTAGATCAACGTAAAATTTAACCCACATTCTGGAGTTGAACCCGTCTCCGAATCCATATTGGCTCGGGGTGGGGTAGAGGCGCAGCTTGTTGTTTATAATCTCAAAAGAATAAAGAGAGGTGCGTGTAAAGATAGAGTCCTCATAGGCCATGGCTTGCATTTTATTCTGCCATGTAGGCACAACCTCGAAAGTAGAGTCGTCTGAGAACTGTCCATAAGTGCTCATGTTGCCTATGACGTTAAGTCCGCCGTAGTAGCCGTAGAATCTCCACATCGCGCGGGGTGTCTTGTAATACACCTTTGTAATAATTACTCTTTTATTGCCGACCTTGCCGGCATAACCCACAACATTGCCGCCATCATCAGTACCGGTGTCGGACGCTGCGGAGATGATGCTCTGCAAATCATAATCTTGCTGATCTTGGACCGTCTTAAACGAGGCTGAATACTGCGGTACAGTGCCACCAAACCCGCCGGCTGCTGCGGCAGCATCGCCAACACGACGGGAATACCCTAGCGAATAGCGCGGGTACTTAAGGTTTGAACCAGAAGGCCCGGCTGTCTGCTCGCCTAAATAGTTGAAAGAGCCGGTGGCTGAGCCGAGAACATTAGACAGTACGTTCTTGCCTTGGTGAAGGTTGAGTATGTACGAGTATTCTAGAACAGCTTCTTCGTAAGCGGCATATACATTTGAGGGTGTCAACTCAATATCTACAACATCGCCACCTAGTTTCTTATAAGTGTAAGCAACCTGGGCTGAGGCGCCGCTAAGAAATGTTACTGAACCCGTGTACACGCCAAATGGAAGCGCAGTGGCTACCAGATCCGCAGATCCGGTAGATGTCAAAATAACTGCGCTAACTGTAGATTGGGGGCTTAGATTTCTCGGCATTAAGATTTTCTCCTGCATTCATAAGTAGTAATGCAAAACCAAAACTCCGATGTATCAGGCGCCTCCCAAGGACATCTTTTTTATTTTGTTTTGCGAGAGCGGCTAGTCTTGGACTTAGAAGGCGGCTTCTTGGCACCCTTCTTAGGCTTGCGTGCCGTGGGTGCTGCTTTCTCCCCTTTCGGCTGGGGTGCAGGGGACTCTTGAGTCTTAGAAGGCGCAGGCGCAGCAGCCTCTGGGGCGGGAGACTCCTCAACTTTTGGCGCGACCTCTATTGTCTTAGGTGTAGCAGGTACCGGTGCAACTGGCGCAAGGGGCGCGATTGCTTCGGGGGCTGGTGTCGCTGACACGAGGGGGTGATTCTTGTATTTGGATCCAAATTTAGCGCGGGCGCTTATTATCCTTCTTTTCTTTCCCATGGGAACTCCTATTGTATGTCCGATAATAAATAGTTAGCGATTCGCAAAAAGAAACCCCCGAACCAAAAAGGAACGGGGGGCTTCGATAATATGTAGTAATAATCTGTTTAGGCGAAAATGAGTCCACTATTGACAGCAGACTGTCCGCTGACAAGCCAGTCTGAACCATCGCTAACGACTTCAACCCAATCTCCGGCGAGAGCGGTGCCCGAAGCAAAGCGAATCTGGGTATCGCTACCGGTGCCTGTGTCTTTGTTGGTAAGACACATAACACTTCCTACAAGCTCATCACCAGCATCTCCCTGAATGATGTTAACGTTTGCAGTGTTGTCCGACAGAACAAATCTAAACCAGAGGCCGGCTGTAGTTGCTCTGGGGAGTGTGACGTCAAGAGCGCTAGAGCCATTAACTGATAGAATTTTGCCAGAGTCCGCAGCGGTCAATGTTGTGTCTGCGCTGATGGTCTCTGTTACGTATCGCCTCTGCTGTAGTGCATTTGCGTTTTCGTTAATCAGGCTCTGAATTCGTGCCCAACCTACTCTTTTGGTTCCCATAATATATTTCTCCTTATATGAATATTAATTAGGTCAATTAACGAAAGGATTTCTCCCTTCGCTATATATAGTCCCACACAAACGAAAGCCCCCTTCCGAATTCGGAAGGGGGCTTTACATTTTCTAGTACTTACTAGGCTATTATTTAGCTAGTGGCACCTGCCGCACCAAGGAGACCCTGGATAACGACGACACCGTACATATCGGGACGCACCATCTTCTTGGCGTACCGAGTCATCACGCCCTTGCGGGGCACGAAGTCTTCCGGGCCAAAGATGGTCGGTGTGGTCTGTAGCGGCACGTAAGGTGCGTATACATAACCGGACTCTAGGAAGGAAGAGCCGCGACGACCGATGAGGACCACGTTGCGGAGGAAGTACGGGTCAACAATGACGTCGAACTTCTTGCTTAGTGAGCCAACCTTGACAGCACCGATGGAGCCCTTCTCGTCATCAGCAGTGACGGAAGCGCGGAAGCCAGCGGTGAACTCAAGGATGTTGGCAACTTCAGGTCCGCAGACGACGAAGTTAGCACCACCACGTAGAGTCTTACGGTGAATCTGTGCAGACACATCATTGATGGTCTCAACAAGAGTCTCGTACCACTCAGACACGGTACCGGTGAAGTCGGGAGCAGCGGAGCTAGCGCCGATTTCAACACCCGTCTCGCGGTTCAAGAAGAGACCGGGGGAGCGGGACCAGTAGTAGGTACCAGCGGTTGCACCGTTAACGAGGTCAGCAAGGATCTCACGGTCAATCTCAAGAGCGATCTGCTCAGAGAGGATGCTGGTAAGCTCGACTTCGGCATCGAGGTTGTGGTAGGCGTTTAGATCCTGACCCAACTCCGGTGTCCACTTAGCCTTAAGCTTCTTGGTCTGTGCGGTGACAGCGATGCTGTCCACCTTGATGTCGATCTCGGGGATATCTTCGCTACCCTCTAGACCCCATAGGGTGGTACCAACGACAGAGCCGAGGCCTCCACCTGTGGTGATGTTGTCACGGATTGGGAACTGTAGCTGCGCAGCCGACGGGCTGGCCCCTACCGCAACAGTGTTAACCATGGTTCCAGCAGCGTCAACATCGCCAACAATGAATGTCACGCGCGAGGACTCAGCCGAACCGGTCTGCATTGTCAAACGACGGATAACCCGCGCAGAGCTTGCAACCCCAGTACAGTTATCGAAAGACGCTGAGAACGCACCCAGGTTCTTGAAGTCAGCGGGCTGACCACTAGTAGAACCAGTAATGTTGCTGCCAGCAATCGTAAAGACTGCCACACCATATGTGTCGCTTGAAGATGACAATGACAGAATGTCAGGATCATACTGCAACCACTTTCGCCTCTGAAGTTCAGTAGAACCTGTGAGCGAAAATGAATCGGCAAGACTCACCTCAGTCGCACTAATGTTACCAGAACCAGTGGGGGATGCATATGCATAACCACGGGCACCAACGGTACGCGGACCAGAAAGGTCTTCCTTGGTGGTGGCACCCACGAGGTTCACACCACCAGTGATCTGAGAACCAACCTGATTGGTACCGTAGATGGACTTATCAGCGATGTTACCCATACGATCGGTCTGGGATCCGCTCGCACCGAGGTTCGGTGAGAACACGAAGTCCAGGAAGAAGATGAGACCACTAGGTAGGCTCATCGGCTGCACGGAAACGAGATCGTTTGCGATTAGCCCTGCGAAAACGCGGCGGACGATGGGGAATGCGACGGCTGCGAAGCCCTCAACATCACCAGCGCTCATGCTGCTGCTCTCACGTAGAAGCTCCTTGGCCTGGTTCTCCAAGAGACGAGCCATAGAGTCCTTTGTGCGGTCGGTGTCAAGTCCTTCTAGAAGACCTGTGCGTTCCCACTTTGTTAACAAAGCGTGACCTTCGGCACGCATGTCACGGTTGACAACACCTTCGGTCAACCGTTCGATTATACTAGCCATTTTTAAATACCTCCTTAATTGTATATGTTTTGTATTGGTACCGTTATTAACGGATACCTGCTAGTTTTTTCATCCTATCCAGATTCGGATCAGATGCCGTTGACTCTTTACGAGTCGCACGGATTACAGAAGAGCGCCGACCGATTGCTTCGCTCAGTGATTGTGGGCGGCGCTTAGGCGCTGCCTCCACTGTGCTCTGAAGTGTATCGTAGATGGTCTTTGCCTCTGCGACGGAACCAGCATTAGAAATCGCTTCGACAATTCTTTCTTTTTGTCGCTCATTCAAGGAGGTATTTCTAAGAACACGGTTCGTGTAAAGTAAACGCGCATTAGATGAGTTAGACTCAAGTAAAGTTGACTTTAACTCGTCTATCGCGCTTTTATATTGTGTAATCTGTTGTGTGAGTTGCTTGTTCTCGAAAGTCAACTCTTCCTGAGCCTTCTTAAGAAGCTCTAGGTCTTCGGCGGCGTCAGTGCTACGACGAGCAGCTAAGCCTCTTTCCATTTCGTATTTAGTGCTCTCGGAGGAGCGGCCGGCCCAACCAGAAAGGGAGGCTGCCATATCAACGGTGAGACGCTCCATTACGGCATCAACCAACTCGTCGGAAGGCTCCTGATCCTCTTCCATGGTATCGAGAAGATCTTCATCGGCACTGTGTTCGGCATCAACCTTAGCTGCCTCAGAGTCCACATCGAGAGTGGCCTCTTCTGAGAGTTCGTCGGCGGCCTTCATGGAGTCCTCTTCGGAAAGTGCAGAAACAAGCTCGTCTGGATCGATATCGATCTCATCGCTCTCTGAAAGCTCTGCCTGAAGAGCTTCGATTGTCTCATTGAGGGCGCCGAGGTTAACGTTGAAGACCACTTCTTCATCTTCCGTGGGCATCTCTTCAAGATTCTTGCCGACTTCATCAGAAAGATTATCGGTTGCCGCAAGGGGGATCTCTTCCTCAGTAATCTCGCGATGCTCACCGTTATCCTCGGGAGCGGCAGCATCAAGCTCGCCAAAATCGTCACCTAAGTCAGGGGCTAGTTCGTCCTGCTCCAACAGGCGCTCAACGGTTTCTTTAACCTCGATTGAGTACTTGTCGATAATGGAAGCTTCCGCATTTTTGAGCGCAGCTTCTTTTAATGCCGCGGCATCCACAATAGCTTCTTTAAGCAAATTAGACATATAAGTGTCTCCTAGAAAGATAAATATTCAAAATAAATAGTGTGTTGTAAATCAAAACACCCGTTTTATCGCCAACCGGCACCGATGACGTCAGAAGAAACTGCGTGAATATTAGCAGTTCCAACATCTGAAGAACTGACCCAGGCCCAATTAAGCCCATCAGAGCTAGTAAGTATCATGCCCGACTGTCCTACCGCACAGATAGTTGTGTTGTCTGTAGCGATTTGATAAAAGCGTTTGGTGCCCACAATTCCTGGTAATGTTGAAGCCGAAAAGGTTACGCCATTCGTGCTGTATGCCATCTCACCATTACTACCAACAGCAATCCATTTATTTATGGAGCCCTTGGCGTATACAAGTCCCCAACAATTGTTTCCATGGGGATAAGATCCTGTAGTAATGGTGGCGAAGTTGTCGTCACTGTACCATGAGCCTCCGCCATTCCCGACTGCAACCCACCGCGACGTACCGTCATACGCCAATGAATTGACTCGCAAAGTTGTTGTAATCGGAGTTTGACCCCATGTTACTCCATCACTACTAGTGTACATGTTAGGATAGACCGGAGTGGCCCAGAAGTTTGTTTCTTTATAGCCGACTATAAATCCGTTTGCGTTAGAGGTCCACACGTTTGATGAGATCTCTTCCCAGGTGGCGCCGTCAGATGAAGACATGGCAGTATAATATTTGCCGGCGGAGGTTCGCTTTGTTCCGACACCAACCCATTTTCCGTTTCCCCAAGCCAAGTTGGGACCACCGTAACCGAGGGCCTGCTTACCATTGGTTACGTCCACATTGACCCAAGAGCCCGCAGTGCCTAAAGAGCCTGAATCATTGGCATACCATATTTCGCCGGCGGTGACGTCTTGGTGGAGGACCCATCGTTTGTTGGAACTACCGTCTTCACCAACAGTGACACCATAAAAAGTTTGACCACCTAGATCCACCAACTCTGAGACAGAACCTGAAGCGACATTTGAAGTGTTACTCTGCCACACTTTGCCGGCAGACCCAACAAATAGCCACTTAGCTGCTACTGCCGCTGCTTCAAACGTTTGTCCGCCATACTTGGAAATGCTATCTGAAGCAATCCCATCTATCTTGGATATGTTATCGTCTTCTACGTTGTTAACTTTAAGAATGGGCATTCTTGTTCCTTATGCCAATTCAATCCACTCCGAACTTGGATTGAAGTATATTACATTTGCCGTTGTTGTGCAATAGCCCACAATTCTTACAAAGTCGCCGGCTGCCGATGGGGCAGTCGTATTCATGCTTGCGGCAGTCGTATCTACATATATCGCTTTACCAGCGGAAAAGTTAGATAAGTAAGTGTGCGCGTCGAAGTATCCTCGAAGAAGGATGCCGTCAACCGCTGGGTTGGCACCAAGAGCAATACCAAGCATCTGATCTGCGCCTGTAGAGACAGCATCAGCATCTGCCTCGGTCCAGTTGCTGTCCGTGTGAAGATAATAAAGCTTTCCAGCAGTCGTGCTACCACCGCCGAACAGAACTACTTCACCAGCACCAGTGTCGTTACTTAACCCTGTTGGGTTTTGATAGCTTGTTATGGCGACACCGCTGGAAGCGGAGGCTATAAGCGAACCGCTGATAATCGCATCACCATCGACATCCAACTCAGCATTTGCTGTTGTTCCTTCTTTGGCAATACCAACTCTTTGAGTCGCACCAAAGAGCCTCAAGGTGTTCTGACTGTTTGTTTTTAGAATGATGTCTTTAGTACTAGCGTTAGACATGACTAACACTTCATTGGCGCTTAGCTGTATCTCTGCCTGATCAGCGCCAGCAACTTCGAAGACAATCTCTTTTGTTCCTGTATTGCTCTTTGCAATTCTTATGACTTCATTGCCAGTAGCGCCAGAGAGATGCAAGTAAGAAGAGCTTACAGTATTTGTAGCTACCACGGTGCCGGGGACATTTAAGGTCGGGTTGTTCCAGGTAAGCTCTGAAAAGGTATCTATGGTATTTGTTGAGGCGCCACAAAGGACTAAGCGATTTGCGGTGTAATTGTTAATCGGGGCAGTTGTCAGGGTGTCGCCGCGACCATGGAAAGCGGTACCAGAAACATCTGATGAGGCGGAGATGACGCCTCCAACTGTTAGATTTCTTCCAACAGTGAGATCTCTATCTGCAATAATATCATTGGACGCACTGACGTCACCGATAATCTGAAGGCTATTGGTGGCTGCCTGGAAATCAAAAGTGAGGTTTGAACTTCCGCTAAAGTTTGAGCCGCTCCTAAACTGAACGTTTTGGTTAGTGCCTCCTGGGCTGGCGCCAGGAATATTGTATAGGCCGGCGCCGTTACCAACGAACTGACTGGAAGAGACGTGCCCAGAAGCACTGAGATTAAGCGTTGTTACTGTCCCGGAGCCATTATATGTAAAGTTGGAGTTCCCCGTGAAGTTGCCTCCAGACCTATACTGAACTTGACTATCGGAACCACCAGGGGAAGTGAAGGTCAATGTATTCTGCATGTAGGTGCCCAACACAGCCATGGTGGAATTCTTTAGCGCATTGCCGGAATCGGAGTCAGAAATCAAAAACTGATCGCCATTACTTAAGCCAGCTTTAGCGGTCGCGTCATTCGGTGTTACTCTCAGGGCGGTCCCTGCTAGCCCTAAGCCACCTGTAGTAGCTGTATTGACGTTGATACCATTTGAATCGACGCTAATGCCATTTGCGGCCTTTGCTGACAGCTTGCTGGACTGGTTTTCAAGTCCATTTCCGAAATATATATTTGATGCGGATAGCTGACCGCTAACCTTTGAGGTCTCCAGCGGGATCCCCTGAAGGGCGGCGGCGGAGCCAGAGAAGATAGACGCTGTAAGCGCACTCCCATCGAAAGTAAGTTGAGTATAACATGTTGCGGTACCATCTCCATCGGATACTACAACCCTGCCGGCTCCATCGCCTGCGATTGTGCTAATCGCGCTTGAGGTCAGGAGGGCGCCAGTGGCTGTGTCGTAAAATGCACTAGCCGAAACTGTACTGGCGAAAGTTTTATTTCCGCGGATTGTCTGGTTGCTATAGTCGTCAACCATGCTCTCGATTGAGCCACTATCGTTGCAGAAATTAACGGTTCCGCATAAAGTATTATAAGCCATGCATATTGTTCCTTGTCTATAAGTAGGTAAAGTTTATTTGTTTACGACCACAAAGGCACCAAAATTTGTGTAATTTTCTGGATAGTATCTGAAGTTGTGCCTTTCTAATATCTGGAAAACAAGTTCTTTCATTCTCGCAGAATCTCCAGTGATAATCTTTAACGGTGTATCATTAAGTAGGACAAAGTTTTCTACGTGCCTTTCTACTGCCGAGTGGTACATGCCATGCAAATCTAATGTCGCCATTGAAACCTCTTTTATAAATAGTACAAAAAAAAGGACGCTCCCCATAAAGAGGAGCGCCCAAATATAGAATGATTAACCCGAAGGGTAATCGACGTCTAAACTACCAGACCTTCCAGAGGTTAGCAGCAACGTACATCAAGGAGACCGCACCGTAGTTGGATTCGAGAGAGATAGAAGCCTCACCATCAATGCTGTGGGCGCCAGCGCCGCGAGCAATGATAAGATCGAAACCACCCAAAGAGGCGGGGGCCTTAACGTGGATAACGTCACCAACAGACGGAGCCGCCGGAAGAGTCAGAGTACGATCTGCGGTCAAAGACGCAGAACCGTAGTTCATACCCTCAGCAAGAGTAGCGTTGGCGTCAGCGAAGGTCGCGACGTCGTTACTCTGGACAGAGAGGACACCGTTAGTAGCAGTTAGACCACCACCAGCCATGGCTGTGACGAGGTCCGCAATGGACTCCTTCTTGGTGGAACCATCGGTGGCATCGATAAAGGCGAAGCTGTCGGCGGAGACTGCAATAGCAGCAGCAGACAACTCAGAAAGATCGAGAGCCAAGACACCGCTTGCAGCGGAGAGGCCGTCACCAGCGAGGCCGGTAGCGACATCATCGTTGACCATGCCATCGTGGATTGCATCAGCAGAGATGGTCAAGAGACCATCAGCGCCTAGAGTAGCATCACCAGACATGGAGCGGTAGATCAAGTCGTCGCCATCGGAGACCGGGAACTGCGCAGCAGAACCAAGTGCGAGGGCAGACGGGTCACCGGAAGCGTCACCAATGATGAAGGAACCACGAGTGATGCCTGCCATCTTAGCGAGAGTCACACCATTGTCCTTCAAACGAAGGCTATCAGAGTTGATCTCGATGCCAGTACCATCGACGTTGACGGCGAGGGTAGCGATAGAATCCACGCCACCACCGTAGGAAAGACCGTTGCCGGCGAAGGAGCCAGAGAGACCAACCTTGTCAGAAGTGATTCTGACAGCGCCGGTGACTTCGACAGCCAAGACACCGCTTGCAGCGGAAAGACCGAGGCCTGCGAGACCAGTAGCAACGTCATCGTTGACCATGCCATCGTGAACCGCATCGGCGGAGATGGTCAAGAGACCATCGGCGCCCAAGGTGGCGTCACCGGACATGCTACGGTAGATCAAATCATCACCGTCAGAGACCGGGAACTGTGCGGAAGAGCCGAGTGCAAGAGCAGACGGGTTGCCGGACGCGTCACCAATGATGAACTTACCGCGGGCAAGTCCAGCCATCTTGGCGAGAGTAACACCGTTATCCTTCAAGCGAAGAGTGTCAGCGTTAGTCTCGATACCACTGTCATCGACGTTAACAGCCATGACACCGCTTGCAGCGGAGAGGCCGTCACCAGCAAGACCGGTAGCGACATCATCGTTGACCATGCCATCGTGAACTGCATCAGCAGAAATGGTAAGGACGCCTGCGGCCAATGTAGCGTCACCGCTCATTGAAACGTATGCGAGGTCTGTACCATCAGACTGCAAGAACTGGTGGGCAGAGCCAACAGCAAGAGCCTGCGGGTCGCCGGACGCATCGCCGGAGATAATGGAACCACGAGTGATACCAGCCATCTTAGCGAGAGTCACGCCGTTGTCCTTCAAGCGAAGGGTATCGGAGTTGATCTCGATGCCAGAGCCGTCGACGTTGACAGCGAGAGTGGAGATAGAATCCACGCCGCCACCATAGGAAAGACCGTTGCCAGCGAAAGAACCGGAGATACCGACCTTGTCAGAGGAAACCTTGACAGCGCCAGAAGCTTCAATAGCCAAGACACCAGAAGCGGCGGAGAGGCCGACACCAGCAAGGCCAACTGCAACGTCGTCGTTCAACATGGTGTCGTGGACTGCGTCAGCAGAAATGGTCAAGAGGCCGTCAGCGCCTAGAGTAGCGTCACCGGACATGGTACGGTAAACCGGATCATCACCATCAGAGATCATGAACTGAGTAGAGGTACCGAGAGCGTGGTAGGACGGGTTGCCAGAAGCATCACCGACGATGAGAGAACCACGAGTGACACCAGCCATCTTGGCAAGAGTGACACCGTTATTCTTCAAGCGAAGTGTATCAGCGTTAAGCTCAACACCAAAATCGTCGACGTTGACAGTGTAGACACCGCTAGCGGCGGAGAGACCGGGGCCAGCAGCAGCAGTCGCGTAATCAGCGAGAGTGTCGGACTTGACCTGACCGTCTGCGTCCTTAAAGTAGAATGAGTCTGCGCCGACTGCAACAGCAGTGTCAGCAACACCGTCGAACTTGACGGCGCCGGCTGTGGTTAGATCACCAGCAGCCTTAATGTAGCCGGAACCAGAGAAATCAGTTGTAGTGATTCCCTCTTCCTGCTGTAGAGAACCGCTCATCACAGCAGCCCCTAATTGAAATTTATAAGCCATTTATAAAACCCTCCATAGTAATAGTTTTTTTAGGCAACGAAGCGAGAGATAAATCCCACTTCGTCGCTCTTAAATAGTCTTCTGGAGGGCCTTAATTTTTAGTAGATGAAGTATCTATTGGCGCCGTTACAATAAAGATGAATTGATGCGTATGGTGACTCCAAAACTACTGAATTTTGCCCATCAATCGTTTGACCGATGGCTGCATTGATCGTGATGTTCCGGGCATCGGCGCTGCCTCCCTCATCTTTAACGACCACCGTCTGACCGTCTCGCATCAGTGCTGCATTTGGCAGACCCAGCGCTATTACCCCTGACGCATTTACAGTGTCGACTCCAACGTAATAATCGGTAGTCGAAATACTGTAGTCCTCGACTACGCTTACGCGCTTCATTTGGAGGCCTCCGTTAATCGCCAAGACAGAAGAGCTAAACATCAAATCAACAGAGCCAGTAATGTCTCCGTCTATATCATGAAATTGCAGAGCCGCTATTGGGCCCTCTGCTACGACGTGGTCGGCTTTAACATTCATAAGATTGCCGCCATCTCCGTAGAATGCAGAAGCAGATATATTCAAACTAGAACTTATAGTCTTGTTGAATGTAATAATATCTTGCACCTCATTAGAGGCGATGGTGGCGCCATTTGTGCCAATATGAATGGAGCCAGTGCCAACAAACAATTCTTTCCATCTATTGCTAGGTGAGCCCAGAGAAAATGCGTTACTGCCCGATGGAGCAATTGAGCCAGTAATCGTCAAGCCGCGGCTAGCGGATATGTTAACTGTTCCAGTAAAGAACGAATCTCCAGCATATAAGGTGTTTGCAGTGACCCCAACTGAAGCCGTTATGTCTCCATTAACAGTTAACAGAGAACCATCAAAAGTAAGATTCGGTTCCCCAACCATACTGTTGGCGTTGGCGCCCACTGTGAGGAGGTTGTCCGCCGAAGCATTGGCGACTATCCGAGGTATTTCTGTGACCGAAGCTCCGTTTCCGTAGAGGAGGCTTCCTGATAGGGTTGCGGCTGTGACCGCTGAGACGTTGCGCAATTCAACAGAACTTGCACGGATGGCCCCGGACATAGCGTTATAACCCATGGTCGCTGCCCTCTCCTTAGTCTATATTAGTATACGAACCAATTAGCTCCATTACTATATAGACTGATTGCCGGATAGCTTCCAGAAAGTACGTAGAAATTGCTGCCATCGATAGTATTGGGCGATGATGATGAGACAATAACCTGTCCGGCTCGGCTCGTTACTTCATCTTTAATCACTATAACAGCGCCCGATTGGGCCGAGGTTGCTGCGTGAATTCGCAGTTCCACGTTCCCCACCTTCTGGATCCCAATAATATAGTCAGCATTGGATGAAGTAAACAGAGATGCAGTAACCGGGGTATATTTACCGGCGAAGCCTCGTACTGTAACGCGCTCAGTTGCTGTTGAGACATTTAATATTGGTGTCGACGAGGACAGCGCAACTGTCATACTACCGGTGCGAATGTGAACATCGCCATTGCTGTTACCGAAGTAAGTGGAGCCAGACGTTTCGGTGACGTTAGAGATGTGATACTCGCTAGCGTACAGAGCGCCATCAATGCGGACTGTTCCAGTAATAGCGAGAGTGCTGGGATCATATCCGCCTACTGAAGCGGTATAATACATAAAGTCAGTAGAACCAGTGGAGTTGGTTTCTGTTGATATGAACTGAACTGAGCCAGAGGGGCCACCAACGTTGGTGGCATTAATATATGCCCAAGCGTACTTCGCCATGAGTTTATACCCCTACAGCAACAGGGCCAGAACCAGAGAAGTTTAAGCCTAAACTACCAGATGTGCGTTGCCTAGGAATAGTGGTAAGGCCAGCTACCACATCGCAGGTCCCGGCAGAGCCACCATATAACCATAAATTGGTAAGTTTTGTTTCATATACTGTAGATTTTCCGTAGCCGTTTGATCCGCTCGCATCTACCGTAAAATAGTAGGCGTCTCCTGCTCCGGTGGTCTTCGCACCGCGAACGCCGGCGGCCGAATATCCAACACGAAGCGGGACAGTGGATTTGTTAATAACTTGAAACCATCGGGTTACATAGGGAAACTCCACTACGCGAGCAGTTGTATCATAATCAACACTGGCGCTTGCAAACGGCCTTCCGCTTACCTGAAACGCTGGTACATTGTTAATTCCTACTTCTGCTTTCCATGACATTGCCATAATATTTTTTCCTTTGTTTTAACCTTGTCGTAACTATAAATAGTTAATAAACTTTTCTCCTGCGTCTTTCAAGCGCTCTTTGTCTTTTTATTTCATCGCGACGGCGCTGACGCGCGGCACGTTCACGTTTTTCCTTTTTCTTAACCGATGGTTTTTTAAAATATCTACGCTCTCGTACTTGTTCTAAGACGCCCTCTTTCTTGACTTTCCTAGTGAACTTCCGAATCATCTTATTCGGGTCGCCGCGGCACTCTTTGGCTTTAACGGTAACTCGTGCTGTTTTACTCATTTTATTTCATTGCCTGCCAAACTTTAGAAGCACTGTTGAACAATGAGGATATGTCCACTCCTGGATCGCCAGCATCCCCTAGATCGGGTGCTCCCGCAGCAGGAGAAGTAGTGCCGCCGCGGGTTGGCTGGACATTTTCAAATATATCCACGCCGTTATAGGCGTCTTTCCCGACAGCATCCATCATCTTCTTTCGGTGCTCTTGTAGTTTATTGTTGGTTTCTTTAACGTGGCGTTTACGATGTTCGCCCTCATTAAATAGTACATCGTCATTGTTTTTCTGCGTTGCCTCGACTACAAGATTTCCTTGCATGCCTTTGGCTACTTCCGCCACCACATTGCTCAAAAGCCCTTCTTCTAAAAGGACTTCGTGAATGCACTCTTTAACAAGCGGCTTAATAAGTTGCTTTAGTTCCGATTTCTTCATGTATCACCCGTCTCGTCTTCAAGCACCTCGTTTAACAATCGGTTAATCCGATCTGCCTTGGTGAACACTTCATTTTTGTACTCCTTGGCCTCTTTCATCATGAAGGCGCCAGGAGTTGAAGGCTCAGAAACCATATCAAAGCAGATTAACTGAAAATCGTCTTCTACGGTAGTGTGCCCATTTGACTCAGTCACAGAGCCCATGCCTCGTGAAGATATGCCGATGCTCACTCCATCTTTAACAAGCTCCTGAAGGATCTTACCGGAAGGAGTATTTAGAACACGAAGTTTGCCCATAACATTGTTTCCGTCCATCCAACACTCAGTGACAAGATGTGAAGCATTCTTGAGGTTGATAACGGAATCATCGGGATGATCGAGTTCACCTAGAGAACGCTTTTCTTTTATAAGCTTCTGATAGTTTTTGACTTCAGTCCGCAAAACTCGCAACGGATATGTTCTTCCATTTCCGTTGACAGTTTCTGCCATCTGCATAATTCCAGACAACATCATGCCGCCGTCTGCAATAAATCTCTTTTCCTCTTCGGTCAGTAGATCTTGGCAGATTCCGCCATCACACAATTGATAATATTCACGTAAAAGTACTTTACTCATTGTTTATTCCTTAATAAAAAATGCGGGCGCAACCCGCCCGAATATGCAGCCAGACTTACAAAGTCTAACCGGCTGAAGCATCCACTTCTTAGTCCATGTGCTGTTCATCAAATATCTCCATCTTTTGTTCGTATTTAATCCCTGAATCTCCGAAGATCATGTTCAGAACATACGATGTTCCAGAAGACAACCAACCTAAAATAAAGAAATTGGCAACAGTAACGTCAAAATTAAATAGTTCTGTATATGGGGAAAGTAGCATTAAAAACCAACCTACATGAAAACCCATGCACATCGGACAATGAAATAGTTTTCCATAACCACCGGCTGATTCTTTAGCGGGGCGTATTCGCTTTAAAAGCGGCAAGTCTCCATATACTAAAATTTGTGTAAGCCCGTAGGCGCATAATATAAACGTAAGTAATTCCATCTTATTTCCTAATGTCTGGCTGATCTATGTCTGGATGAGCGCCTGTATCTTTCTGCATTCTTAATTCCAACTCTTTATTTAAGTCTGGTAGTGGTTCGTCCGGGTTCGCTGTTTTTGCGTAGCCTATGATTTCTTTGGCCCATCTTTTTAATCTATCTTTGTCAATTAAATTTTCGTATTCGTCTTCTAAGTTTAGCTGGTCGAAGCCCGCTAAGCCTGTTGTTAGTGAGTCGTCCATCCCCATTATATCATCTGTTATAAATGCACCAATGGCGCCGCCGCGCTGTTTCGCTAAGTCTGCTAATTTTTGTACGGCCTTTTCAGAGCCGGCAGTTAACTGCGCTTCTAACTCATCGGGAATAAAATCCAACACATCTTCTAATCCTTGGATGGCGTCCACGGCTAATTTGGCTTTCGCAGTTGCGGCCTTAAAACCAAATCTTAATAGCGCTTTTCCCATTCTGGGCCATCTGTTAGCAGCCTTGTTCAAAATAATGTTTTGGGATAACTCTCCCCACGTACTTGGTTGATCAACACCTTCTTCGAGAAAGGCGTCCCAG
>Ga0208011_1000194_pt1 | contig 25924 bp, 26 predicted proteins | sample 7_EtaG_FD_184080 | JGI IMG/M metagenome (GOLD analysis project Ga0208011, IMG submission 184080) | Marine viral communities from the Subarctic Pacific Ocean - 7_ETSP_OMZ_AT15161 metaG (SPAdes) (version 2) | ecosystem: Environmental > Aquatic > Marine > Oceanic | place: Pacific Ocean | collected...
GAGAAGACTATTACAGATTAAAGTTGCTCCGGAGCAGAGATTTTTAGATCTTTCCGGAGAAGAAGAGTCCGCTCTTGACGTCAAGAACCTTAAGCTTGGTCAGTTGCAGGAATCCCCATGGGGGAGAAAATTCAAGTTTAGGATCGTTTCTAAGAAGACTGGTAAAAAAATGGATTTTAATGTTGACTTTAAGGCAGAAATGGATAAAGGTTCTACACTTAAGTAATGTTTTTTTAGAAGAAAAGGACTATTTATAGCAAACGCCTATTTACTTTGTGGGATTTATGAGGGAGAATAACTAATGGCATTTCTTGATAACTCAGGCGACATCATCCTTGATGCTGTCTTGACCGACACCGGAAGATTTCGACTCGCCAAGGGCGACGGCAGTTTTAGAATTGCTAAGTTCGCCATCGGCGACGACGAGATCAATTATGAGCTTTACAATAAGGACCACGCAAGTGGTAGCGCATATTTTGATTTGGAGATCCTTCAGACTCCATGTTTAGAAGCTTTTACAAATAATTCTTCTATGCTTAAGAACAGACTACTCTCGCTCCCACGAACTAACTTACTTTATCTTCCCGTTGTGAAGGTTAACGATAAGGAAGCTGCCCCGCGTAGTGATACTGGGGCACATATAGTCTGTGTTGACAAAGAAACATTTGATGATACAGCCTTTGTCAATAATACGACAAACCCTGGTACTTTGGCTGGCGAAAATCCGAAAACAGGATATTTTATTCGCCTTGATCAAGGACTGGATACGACAGAGATCCCTCCCAGCTTTTCGCTTGATTCGGATCTCATCGAGACACAATACATTATTCAGATCGACAATAGGTTTGGTAGTATCGCCAGCAAGGCAGGCAACAGAGCAAAGGTTTCATTTATTGATGACGACAATGTTGCTTCATATTATATGTCTCTGGGGACAGACCAAGAGTATGTTTCAGAGAATACCGAGAGGGAAACCGCAACCGGTTCCCAGGTCATCACAGGTCCACGTGGAACCACTCTAGAATTCAAAATTCAGTCGTCAATTGAGCTGAACAGCAGCACATATCTTTTCGAGAAGTTAGGCGACCTGTCTCCCGCTGTATCAACAGCACCGGCTCTTTCAAGCGGCGGTCAGGTATATTTCATCGATAGTATTATTCGCGTCACAGGCGCGACCACTGGATTTAGTGTTGATATCCCCGTTAGATTTGTCAAGAAGAAATAATTTTTAGAAGGTAATAAAAATGGCAACCACATTTAAAACGTTTTTGAACAACGACATCGCTGCAACCAGAACTATGCTGCACGAGGCAATCCCGATTACTGGATCATTGGTTTCTGGAACATATGGTGGCAATACTGTTGCCCTAGGTTCGGAACCTCACGTTAAAAGCTACTCGCACGGTATGTTCCAGTCTGTATATGATTATCCTTATTTGAGTTCTTCTGCAAATCATATTTTTGATATCGCGATCGGAATCTCCCCGAAGAGCGAACTGTACAGTCAAACGACATCTCAGCAGTCTAAGAAAGCTAATATTTATAATCAGATGGCTCAAATTTTAATGGGTCACGATGTCACTGGTTCAATTCAAGAATTTGACGAAGATGGAAACATCCTGGCTGGCGGGACGAAGTTACAAGAGGTCTTTTTCTTGAACTTCGCTCGTCTTCTTGCAAAGGACGAGATTAAGAAAGGTTCTTTTGAACTGGAGTTGGGGGTCAAGGACGACCTCCTAGACGTGACATCCCCCGAGGCTCCTATGGGGAATAGAATCAAAATTACAGACGCTAGCGGATCAAACGGATTTTTTGTTAATTCACCTGCCGGTGAATATGGTGTTCTTTATGCCCAGACGACTGATGGTTCGACCCCGAGGATTGAAGACGAGACCGTTGGAACATCCACAACACATCCCGCTTGTGGTTTAATTTTTTACCAAGCAGGTATCGCTGTTGTTTCAGGTTCTGTATTTAACGATAACGCTATGGCAGGGATTCTTGCTGATTCCGCGCAGGGAACACCTGAATTTGAATCGACCACAGTGGGATACACTGGGTTTAACTATGTTACTGCATCAACGATTGATGCCACCTGTAACGCGATCCGACGCAGGATCTACAATATACAGTTCAATAATACAACAGAATTAAATTCTTCAATCTACTTCTGCCGTATCAATCACAACGATTTCAATTACAGTTCAAACCCGACATATCTTACTGGTAGCAAAATTCGTGTGAAGAACAGCACAGTTGATAACCCTGTGACTTATCTAACTACTGTGGGTCTATACTCAGCAGATAACGAGCTGTTGGCTGTTGCCAAGCTAAGCGAACCCCTTAAGAAAGATCCTTCCACGGAGATGACTCTGCGCGTAAGACTAGACTACTAGGGGCAAGAAGCCATGCCGCTATATCCATTTAGCCCCAATGATATATTTTGTAACCGAGTAAAAACAAATCCAAAAGTGGATTTTTGGATCTATGCTCTGAAAATGTATTACAATAATATGGGCGTCGACGCCGGAGCAATACATTCGCAGTCTTTGCACATTGAACCAGGGCACTTATCTCTTTATGAATTGAATGTTGACCGCGATCAGAATTCCGCCGGTCAAATGATATACCCGTTCATAACGAAAGAAAGCGGCATTTCTGCTTTTAAAACAGTGTCAACGAGTGACTTTAACTCAGGCTACCTCTACGGCGAAGAGATCGCTGGGCAGTATCCACTATCTTCAAGCATCTCTATAGAAGCGTGGGAAAGCGATCCTACGTTTTATGATATTAAAAGTGACTTGTCGGTTGGACGCAGACACCTGTTGGCACTTCAGAATCCTATGGATTCTTATAAGTATCTCAGCCCACATTATGCATATTCGTCGTCGCTTGGACATAAAGGACAACAGCACGCAACGCTCCTAAGTATCCCATCCATTTTCTTTGGATCTTCAATTAAAAAGGGGTCTGTTAGCTTAAAATTTTATATTACAGGTACCCTGGCTGGAGAGCTTCAAGATGTTAACAAGAACGGCGAATTGATACAAGTTTCAGGATCAGCTAACGCTTTGGGATCTACATATGGCTCGGGCTCAGTCGCGGGCGTCGTCCTCTACAATGAGGGGTTCGTCGCCATCACAGGAAGTTGGAGCCTGGATCCGTCTCATAAGGACGATTATAGTGCGAACAACGCATACGACCAGAGCCCCAAGTGGATTTGGTTTGGAGCATCGGCGAATGTCACACCTAACGGTTGGGGCAATACGCGAGACCCCGCAGTCGCTAGACACTCAGTTACGAGTTCTGCTTGGCATCTATCTTTTGAGGGCACTAACTATGTTCCTGCCTTGACGATGTTAGCTCACGCTCCGGCTGGAATGTTGAACCATTCTAACAACCCGACCTATAAACAATTCGGTCAGAGTACACATACAGACCTAGCCTTCTCAAGTTCGTTTCAGTATATTGAACCGGACAACGTAACAGTTAAAAATACAGTTAGTTCCAGTTGGGAAGTCTTGACTTCAAGCGCTAACCCAATATACCAGCAGAACTCAGCTAGTTTTAAAAAGCAAACGTTCATCAGTAAGATTGGGATCTATGATGAAGAGAAAAATCTTATTGCAATTGCTAAGTTAGCTCGTCCAATTAAAAAAACCGAAGAAGACGATTTTACTTTTAAATTAAAGCTTGACATCTGATATCATATAAAGTATGATAATGGGTCTGGACATTTCTACGAGTATAACAGGAGCTACCATACTAGATAATACTGGTAAGGTGGTAATCTGCAATGCTTGGGATCTTAGAAAATATAAAGGCTTCTTTCTCAAGGTGGAGAAGACGAAGATACTACTTGAAGAGATTGCGAAGAATCAAATGGTTGAAAAAATCTTCATTGAACAATCGCTCCAGTCTTTTCGGTCAGGTTTTTCATCAGCGCAAACTCTTTCCACCCTCGCAAGATTCAACGGAACGTTGAGTTGGCTTTGTTATGAAATGTTTTCAGTAGAGCCTGAATTCATTGGTGCTACAACAGCTCGCAAGCTTTGCGGGATAAAAGTCCCGAGAGGTCGGAAGGCAAAAGAGGTGGTTCTTGAAAAAATACTTGACATTGACCCAGACTTTGTTATAGAATACACAAAGCATGGTAATCCTCGACCCGGTACATATGATCGGGCTGATAGTTTAGTAATTGCAAGAGCTGGACTTGAACTTTGCAAGCAAGAAAACTTAAACTCTTAAGAAAAACGCTCGGCTCAAATTATACGTCAGGTAGGGAAACTCTGTTCTTCTGCCCGAAGTGTAAGCACCATAAACGTAAGCTGTCCGTGAATATAGGCGCAGATAAATTTAAGTGCTGGGTGTGTGACTATTCTGGAAGAGCCATTAGACAGTTGGTCCGTAGCTATGGAGACTACCGCGTCCTGTGTGAGTGGGATGAGCTTACCAACCACACCGACATCAACTCCTTTGAGGATTTATTTAAAGAGAAGGAAGAACAACCTGAGTCGGAAGTTACGCTTCCAGAAGAGTTCAAGACGCTTGCGACCAAAAACTTGCCACTGTGTACGATGCCTGTACGAAAGTATTTATCAGACCGTGGCATCACTCGTGGTGACATTTTACAGTGGAAGATGGGATACTGCATCTCAGGAGATTACGCCGGTCGCGCCATTATCCCATCCTTTTCTGATGACGGTTCTCTTAACTATTTTGTCGCAAGGAGTTATAATGGTAACTGGAAAAAATACATGAACCCCCCCGCATCGCGGAACATTGTGTTTAACGACCTAATGATCGACTGGGAAGAAGATATAATTCTGGTTGAGGGCGCATTTGACGCGATCAAGGCTGGCAGTAATGCCATTCCACTCCTGGGATCACAACTGAACGAGAATTCTAAACTATTTCAAAAGATTGTCAAGTACAATCCAAAGGTTTTTTTAGCTCTAGACCCCGACGCTGAGAAAAAATCTGCAAGATTAATCAAAAAAATGTTGACATATGGTGTTGAATTGTATAAAGTAGAAATAATGCCGTATTCTGATGTCGGCGAGATGTCAAAAGACGAATTTGAGAGCAGGAAGGCACAGGCTAGTCCTGTGTCATCATCATTTGGAGACTTTTTCCAATACCTACTGGAAAGAACGGTTAAAATATGAAGTTTGCCCACATCGCGGATACACATATTCGTAATTTAAAGTATCACTATGAATATAAAGCAGTTTTTGAACAGCTTTATGAGAAACTCCGAGAGGAAAAGGTAGATTATATTGTCCACTGCGGCGACATCGCCCATACGAAGACACAGATCTCCCCAGAATTCGTGGAAATGTGTGCTAATTTTCTAGACACGCTGTCGGACATCGCGCCCACATACGTTATATTGGGTAACCACGACGGTAATCTACGGAACTCAAGTCGTCAGGACGCTTTGTCGCCGATTGCCGACGCTTTAAATAAGCCCACTCTACATTTGCTTAAAGACTCCGGAGAACATCGCGTTAATGATGCTGTGACATTGAATGTTCTATCGGTATTCGATACGGAAAATTGGATCCAGCCCAGCGACTTGGACAAAATTAATATCGCGCTGTATCACGGATCAATTAGCGGCATAAAAACAGATACCGGTTGGGTAATGGAGCACGGCGAAAATGATATTAGTATTTTTGATAATTTTGATTATGCTTTCCTCGGCGACATCCACAAAACCAATCAAACCTTAGATGAGGCAGGTCGGATACGTTATCCTGGTTCAACAGTCCAGCAAAACCATGGCGAAACAAATGACAAGGGGCTTTTAATATGGGAAATCAAAGACAAAACAAACTATTCCTGCGATCATCACGTATTACCAAACCCAAAACCATTCGTGACAATCGAATTGACGGCGAAGGGGCGAATTCCGAAGGGGACATCCCCACCCAAAGGCGCCCGAGTACGCCTAGTGTCAAACAACAACCTCCCGCTCGACAGGATGCGCCGCGCAGTAGACGTTGCCAAGACTAGATTCAAACCAGAGTCAATAACCTTCTTAAATAGGGCTTCAGGCACCCGTGGTTCTATTGAAGACTTGGCAGACGATCTTAAACACGAAGATCTCCGAAGCATTCCGGTACAGGAAGAGTTGATGGACGAGTATTTGAAAGAATATCAGCCAGAAACCGAAGACTTAGAACGTATTTACGCATTGAATAAGAAATATAACTCGACTGTGCAGGAAAATGACGAGATCGCCAGAAATGTTAATTGGAAACTCAACTCTCTGGAATGGGACGGTCTTTTTAACTATGGAGACGGCAATCAAATTGATTTCAATAATCTGAATGGGATTGTCGGTATCTTTGGTAAAAACTTCTCTGGAAAGTCAAGTATTATTGACAGTTTCTTATATACACTCTTCAATTCAACATCAAAAAACGTCAGGAAGAACCTCAATATCATAAACCAGACAAAAGATTCCGGCTCTGGCAGGGTTGAGATCGAGATCGCAAACAAAAAGTATTTTGTTGAGAGGAACTCCGAAAAATATGTTAAGCGCCTTAAGGGAGAGGAAACAACGGAAGCTAAGACTGATGTTGAGTTCTACAGTTTTGATGAGGTCACTCAAGAAAAGACTAGTCTGAATGGCACTACCCGTGCAGCGACAGATAAGGCAATCCGGCGAGTCTTTGGAGGACTGGATGATTTCTTGTTGACATCTATGTCTTCTCAGCTTGGTTCCCTATCCTTCATTAGCGAGGGTTCTACGCGCCGTAAAGAGATCCTAGCGAAGTTCCTAGACCTAGAGGTCTTTGATAAAAAATTTAAACTTGCAAGGGAAGAAGCGCAGGACTTACGCGGCGCAATCAAGCGTCTAGAGGACCGAGACTTTGACGCGGAGATAAAGGAAGCTAAACAGACGTTGTTTGAAAACGAGGCGACGAATCTTAAGCATAAGAACTCTTGCACGGCTATTAAAAAGAAGATCAAGCGCCAAGAGAACAAACTTAAAAAACTAGAGGAGCAGATCGCCGCAGTCCCCGCTGAACCGATTAATATTGAGGAATGCCTGACCAAGAAGGCAGAGCACGAGTCGGAATTGGCAGAGCTAGAGATGGGCTGCAAGAAAAACAATGCCCAGATTGAAGAGAATAATCTTTTTATTGAAAAGGCAAAGAAGTTCCTTCGTGGCTTTGATGTTGAAGAACTCCAGAACAAGAAGGAAATAGCAAAGAATAAATCTCTAGAGCTTGACGACCTCAGCAGGAAGATCGAGAACGAGAAGAGGACGTTTGATATTTACTGCTCCCGCGCAAAGAACCTTGAGGGTATACCTTGTGGTGATAGCTTTGTCACATCCTGCAAGTTTATTAAAGACGCTTACAAAGCATCAACATCGCTTGATGGTGTCAAGTCAACTATCTCAAAGCTGGAAAAGAATCAGACTGACGGTAACGAGGTTATTCTTGCACTGGATATGGCGACCGTAGACGAGCATCTAGAAAAATATAATAAACTCTTGACAAAGAAGTCGGATACTGAGAATAAGAATATCAAGCTTCGTTTGGACAACGAACGTTCAGCCAATCAGTCTTTTTCGGTAGAGATATCTCAGACCAAGAACCTTGAGAATATTGATTACTATAATCAAAACAAGGAAGCTATTGAAAACTTTAATGAATTGGCTAGGAAATCTTCTCAAAGCAAAGAAGAGATCGTGGAACTAAATCAGTCTCTGGATGATTGTGAATCTGATCTGCTTGAGCTTTATAAAAGCCACGGGTCTGTTGAGCAGTTGATTAAGAGCCTGGAAGAACAGAAAGAAGAACTCTACTCTCTTCGCAAGGACTTTGGGGCTTACGATCTTTATATGAAGTGTATGCACAGCAGCGGCATTGCATATGACATCATCAAAAAGCGTCTGCCGGTTATCAACAACGAGATCGCCAAAATCTTAACGAACATTGTTAACTTTGATGTTTTCTTGGAGAACGATGGCAACAAGCTGGACATTTATATTAAGCACCCAAGATTTGAGCCACGCCCGCTAGAGTTGGGCTCCGGAGCAGAGAAGACAATCTCAGCTATGGCAATCCGCTTGGCACTCCTTAATGTTTCCTCTTTGCCGAAGGGAAACGTATTTATTCTTGATGAACCCGGTACGGCTTTGGACGAGGAGAATATGGAAGGCTTCGTTCGCATCCTAGATATGGTTAAGGATTATTTTAAGACTGTTCTGCTGATTTCACATCTGGACAGTTTGAAAGATTGCGTTGACACTCAGATTGTTATTGATAAGAAGGACGGATTCGCCCATATTAATCAGTAGGCTACTATTTAACTAAGCACACATTGTGAAGGAGGAACTATGACAATGAGAGCAATAGTTGATAAAGCATTAGGAAAGTTATTTTCCAGAAAATTGATGGTGTGGGTGACTGCGACAGGTCTTCTAGCCTATTCGGACCTTACATCTAGCGATTGGGTTGCAATTTCCTTAGTCTATATTGGGATGGAAGGTATGGCAGACATCGCGGCGAGATGGAAGCACGGATGATTCAGTGGGTCGCATTCAAAACCTTTCTCAAGAAGGCTTGGGTCTGGCTTAAGCACTACTGGTATTTTCCGGTGATGCTTCTGATTGGCATCGTGGCTTGGTGTGCTGGACGCAGAGATGCGTCTGGCATATTAAAAATGTTTGCGGAGTCTAAAGCAAGTTACCAGAAGGAAATCGGAGTTTTGAAAGAGACTCACGATACCGAGATTAAAAAAAGAGATGATTTACTCAAAAAGCACAATGAAAGCTTAAAAAAGCTGGAAGAAGAGTATAAAATAAAATTAAGCGAACTTGACGATGAACAGAAGAAAGAAATTGTAAAGATCGTTGAGGAACACAAGGATGACCCCGATGGGCTCGCAAAGAGAGTTAGTGATGTTTTCGGCTTCGAACATATTGAATAAACTTCTATCTGTCTTTCTGGCGGCGTTGATGGTTTGTTTGCCAACACTGGCTAATGCAAGTGAAGTGGCAAGCGAAGGTCGCGTGACCAGTCTTGAGATTTCAGAGAAAGCTCCTTACTCGGGGATTCTCTTAGACGCTGAGGCTACAGCTAAAATCTTAGCAGATAAGAAATTCTTACCTCTTCAGTGTGAACTCAAGTTAGAGTTGCAGGTGAAAGAATTAACCTTTAATCACCAGCTATCACTTGGGCTTTTACAGGCTAAGTACGATGGACTGAATAGTCAACATACACAGATCTTAAAGATAAAGAACGACGAGATAGGGCGCTTGCAAGACATAGTTAAAGACCGACCGAATTCTAATTCAGAGTGGTGGCTGGCTGGCGGAGTGGTCATTGGAATACTTGTTTCTATTGGAGTATTCTATGCAGCCGCAGAGGGGTTTAGCGAATAATGGCTGGTGCAGGCAAGACCGCGATGATGACCAAGGCTCAACTTCGTATGTATATTGAGCAAGTCTTGAGAGAAGGGAGTCAAGAAATATTTGTCTTCAATTCAGATGAAACTTTATACGGCACCGGGCTGGTGAACGACGAAATATTCATACACGATGGCGCAACTGTAACAATAGGCGAAGGTACAACTATAACAATTATGCCACCGGAGCTTGGTACCTTTGGCAGAAAGAGCACAATATAAAATTTTGGAGAATTTTCTATGAGCACGCTTAAAACAAACAAAATACAAACAGCAACCGACTCTGACCTCACACTAGACACGGCATCATATTCAAAACGAATTATTATCCCAAAGTCAACAGGTGATGATGTTGACTTAGACGCGCTTAGCGGTCGCCTTATAATAGGGGATCCTGCCGCCGGTCATCTGGCTATAGACGGGAACGAAATTCAAGTAAAATCGGATCCGACCACAGCAGCGAATTTATACTTGATGGCTGACGGCGGCAATGTGGGGATCGGCACCAGCGTTCCAAAGAACACGGTACAAATTAGTCATGCCGGAGCGGACGGCAACAATGGTTTATTAATTGTTAGAGAAGACGCCTCAACATCCGCCGCCGATTTACTTGGTGGAATTGGTTTTGATTCCACCGATGGCAATGTCCCAAGTAGTGTTACAGAAGCCTCTGCATTTATTGCCGCATATGCCGCCGAAGCTCACGCCACCACCGATAAAGGCGCTGACCTTGTATTTGGAACATCTGCAATTGACGACGACGATGATACCGCATCCCACGAACGGATGAGAATTACGGACGCAGGCAAAATTGGCATTGGCACCAATGATCCTAAAGTCCCACTTGATATACTTGAGATGGGCGGCTTAGTATGTGGATATACTGCTCTTAACAATGGTGGCTCTTCCACAAACGCGCGAATTGAAGTCGGTACCAGCTTCGCCGTCCCAAATGCACATTGGAAGGTTACGTTTCAAGTGCCGAAAAGCGGCAAGGTTGAAATACAGTTGTCAGTCTACGCGCGCTCCAACGGCAGTGACTTTCTTTATATGGGACTGTCAGACAACCAGGTCTATAATCAGCTTGAGTCCAAGCACGAAAACTTGGTTTGGGAGTCGGATGAAACTGATGATTCTATAATTACGCCTAGCTGGTTCCTCACTGGACTTTCACCCGGCTCCATCCTGACCTATTGGATCGGTGCAAGGTCGCATGGCTCTGGCGGATACGATTCAACAGGTCTCGCGCTTGATTATGGTGGAACAAACTCCCTGTATAGGCAGCACGTAATTATTAGGGCAGTCTCTGTGCCGAACACGATACACACTGACTAATGAAGCGAACCGACAATCAAATAGCCGCTCTAGAAAAGGCGATAAAAGATAAATACGGCGCCGAAACAATTGCCCACCCTCGTTCAGAATGGGACGATGAAAAAGAGCAAGATTACCTTGAACAAATTAAGACTTTAGCCAAGAAGAAACAAACTGCCGATGAAGCCTCTAACAAGGTAGAGAATGGCGGGTTTTTCGTGTCAAAGAAACTACTTAATAAGGAATCACAAAGAACTTGCCCTGTGTGCGACGTATATTCGTTTGATATGAAGGATGATATTTATATGAACAAATTTGAATGTTGTTATAGTTGCTACATTCAATATGTTGATAACAGGGAAGAGAGATGGAAAACAGGATGGAGACCTAACAATGGCAACAACACTTGAAATCATAAATGGAATCTCGCAGGCAATGGCGAACACACACGATGGCGCCCTTGACGAGAATGGAGATCCAGTTGAGACTGGTTTCCTCCGGAGAGAAGAAGAAGTTACTATTCACGACCGCCGCTTGATTGACGGCTTCTCTGTTGCCCTTTACGGCAGTCAGCTTTGCTTAAAGTATCACAGCGAGATGCGACTTAAAGAAGTCCACGACAGCAATTTTGAATCCGATATGGAGTCTATGCTTAAGAAATGTGCAGGGTTCCTTAAGAAGCAATACAAGACCGTGACTGGCAACGCCCTATCCCTCAAAGCAAATGGGGAGCCCGATATCATGGTTCAGAGCACGTCCCGAGTTCGCTCTTGGGTCCAAGCCAAGCAACACTTTGATATTGGCGGGATGGACGAGAGTACAGAGGTGCTTAAGGCTGAGAGCGAAGATCGCCTAGATGACGCTATTAAGAACTGGCTCGCAATTGGAAAAGATAAGTTTCCCAAGACAAAGAAACCAGAGAACGTCTCTGGTAAGCGAGACGAGGAGCCTCGTAAGTGAGGATCACGAGGAAGCTATTGGTAGAGCTTATCGAGGAAGAGGTGGGACATTTTCTTGAGGCTGATGAAGGAGAGGACCTAGGGGGTGATTTAGAACCTACTCCTTCCGCTGAAAAAGAGAAAGATGTCGAAAGGGCTGAAGGCAAACTGGAAACACATCTCAGTAGCCTTCTGGATAAGATCTCCAATGAAAAAGAGTTTGCTCAGGTGATGAGAGCCTTTTTGAATATGGCTTCAAAACACCCCGCGTTAAAAACAAACGCGGTGCGGAGGACTCTGTTGAGCATGGCGAAAGAAGCGCAGAACGCAGGAAAATAATAAGATAGTGTATGGGTTATCAGCCAACCAAAAAAGAAGTGATAAAAGAAATTGTCAAGTCTGGCAAAGATCCTGTTTATTTTATAAATAACTACGCAAAGATTTCGCACCCGATGAGGGGGCTAATTCCGTTTCGCACGTATCCTTTTCAGGACGACCTACTGAAGAACTTTAATGATCACAGATTTAACGTGATCCTCAAGGCTCGTCAGTTGGGCATATCAACCATTACGGCAGCTTACGTTGTGTGGATGATGATGTTCCATCGCGACAAGAATATCTTGGTGATGGCAACCAAATTCGGAACAGCCGCCAACCTTGTTAAGAAGGTCAAACAGGTTATACGAAATATGCCTCCTTGGCTGATGGTCGCGACAATCTCGGTTGATAACAGGACATCTTTTGAACTTTCAAACGGCTCCCAGATTAAAGCTTCTTCAACGAGTTCTGACGCTGGTCGCTCCGAGGCGTTATCACTCTTGGTGATTGACGAGGCTGCTCACGTGGAGGGGCTTGATGAGCTTTGGACGGGTCTATATCCGACGCTATCAACAGGTGGTCGTTGCATCGCCTTGTCTACCCCAAACGGTGTTGGTAACTGGTTTCATCAGACATACATTGACGCAGATGCCGGGACAAATGATTTCTTCCCAACCAATCTTCCCTGGGATGTACACCCCGATCGCGATCTAGAATGGTTTGAGAAAGAGACTAGGAATATGTCTCGTAGGCAGATCGCTCAGGAACTTCAGTGTAATTTTAATATGTCTGGTGAGACTGTACTCAACCCAGAAGATTTAATTAAGATTGAGAATGAGCAATTGTTAGATCCAGACTACCGTACCGGATTTGACCGCAATTTGTGGATATGGGAAACTTATAATCCTGAGCATTCTTATTTGATGGTCGCAGACGTTTCCCGTGGCGATGGTCGCGACTATTCCGCTTTTCATATTATAAATCTGCACACGTTAAATCAGGTTGCAGAATATCAGGGAAAGATCAATATCGACATGTATGCCAATTTACTTGATACGACTGGTCGCGAGTACGGTAATTGTATGTTAGTGGTTGAGAATAATAACATTGGCTTCGCGGTACTAGAGAAACTGATGGAGAAACAATATCCGAATCTATACCACTCAGTTAAATCAACTCACGAATATATTGACTCGTATGAGGCTGAAGCTCGCACCAACGCAGTGGCTGGGTTCACGACGAGCGCCAAGACTAGACCACTCATTGTCGCAAAGTTGGAAGAGTTTATCAGAAATAAACTACTTACTATTCGCTCTAAGCGAACTTTGCAGGAGATGAAAACATTTATTTGGAATAACGGCAGGGCAGAGGCAATGCGCTCTTATAATGACGACCTTATTATGAGCCTTGCAATCGCCTGCTGGGTTAGAGACACAGCATTAGTCGTGAACCAAAGAGAATCAGAATATAAAAAGGTTTTCTTAAGTTCTATGGGAAAATCGTCTACAATATTAGATACAACAATCCCCGGTATGACCGGAAATAAAAAGAAGTCAGCAGACGAATCTATCAGCCAGAGAAGAGAATTTGGTTGGCTTTTAAAGTAACGGAGCGGATAAGAAATGGCAGACAACGAAAACAACCCTAGGAATCCAGAGTCACCCTTATTCAAAAGGCTCACTCGTCTTTTTTCTGGTCCTATTGTCAATTACAGGGCACAGACTCCCAGGTCATCCCGACGCCGCCAGCTAGATAAGTTTAAATTTACTTCAACTAGCGGGCAGCAGTTTAAGAAGACACAGTATAATCCGTTTGAGAGCCTCTCAAGCGCTTATATGTCAAACCAGAATAGGGGTGACAGGTACGCAGACTTTGATCAGATGGAATACACTCCGGAGATTGCATCGGCTATGGATATCTATGCCGACGAGATGACAACATCCACGAGCCTGCAACCGCTGATGACGATTGACTGCTCCAATGGCGAGATTAAAAATATTTTAGATACTCTCTATAAGAGTGTGCTGAATATTGAATTTAATTTGTTCGGCTGGTGTCGTACAATGTGCAAGTATGGCGACTTCTTTCTTTATCTTGATATTGACGAGCGCGAGGGTATCAAAAACGCTATTGGTTTGCCCCCATCGGAGATTGAGAGACTTGAAGGCGAGGATAAAACAAACCCCAACTATGTCCAGTTCCAATGGAATTCAGGCGGCTTGACTTTTGAGAATTGGCAGGTTGCTCACTTTAGAATCCTGGGCAATGACAAGTACACACCATATGGCACATCCGTATTAGAGCCAGCCCGACGCATCTGGCGTCAGCTTACTCTTTTAGAGGACGCGATGATGGCATATCGTATTGTTCGTTCACCAGAGCGCCGCGTCTTTTATGTAGACGTTGGTAATATCGCACCGAACGACATTGAGCAGTATATGCAGAAGGTGATGTCTCAGATGAAGCGCGCACAGATTGTCGATCCTGACACTGGTCGCGTTGACCTGCGCTACAACCCAATGAGCGTTGATGAAGATTACTTCATTCCTATGCGCGCAGGAACACACTCGCGAGTAGAGAGCCTCCCCGGCGGCACTTATACTGGCGATATTGATGACGTTAAGTATCTTCGTGATAAGCTGTTCTCAGCTTTGAAGGTTCCTATGTCTTACCTCTCTAGGGGTGAGGGTGCCGACGAGGACAAGGCTACATTAGCACAGAAGGACATTCGTTTTGCAAGAACGATTCAACGTCTGCAACGTGCAATCCTTTCTGAGATTGAGAAGGTTGGAGTCATCCACCTTTATACTCTTGGATATCGCGGAGAGGACTTAGTTTCTTTTAAGCTGAAGCTAAATAACCCGTCTCGCATTGCGGAGCTTCAGGAGCTTGAGCACTGGCGCACCAAATTTGATGTTGCAGGCGCCGCAACTGAAGGCTTCTTCAGCAAGCGATGGATTGCGAAGAATATCTTCAGCCTTTCTGATGAAGAGCACCTCAAGAACCTTCGCGAAATGTTCTATGACAAACACCACGAAGCCTCTCTTGAGGCAGTCGCAGAAGCTGCTGGCGAAGAAGGCGGCGGAGATCTCGGCGGCGGCGGAGACTTCGGTGGAGATGAGGGTGGAGATTTAGATCTTGGAGACGAAGGCGGAGACGAAGGCGGGGATGAGGACGAGGGACCGCTCCTGGCAGCGCCAGCCCGTCGTGAGGACGGAGCCTATTTAACACCCGGTGCCAAGGGAAAATATTATAAACAGGTACAGGCTGATAAAAGGAATATGGGAGCTAGAAAAAGGAGCTATAAGGGAGCTTACTCTAGCGAAACCGCCAGCTCAGCGATGAGAAATATTTATAAAGGTCACGATGAATTAAAGAGCTTGGTCAATGGGGCTGGTCTTTCTGAGGATAAGGACTCTAATTACTCTTTAGAGGAAAACAAAGTATTTAAGACCAGTCAAGACATTGGTCTGTTAATCGAAGAATTGGAGTCAAAAAACAATGAAAGCTAAGCATAATAAAAAGAGGAACACAGCGTTTCTATTTGAGACTCTGGTCAGAGAATTGACTCGTGCCGTGATTCGCAAAGACGCCCCTACCAAGAAGAAGGTTACGTCTATACTTAAGGAACATTTTTCTGAAGGGTCGGTTCTACATAAGGAATTAAATCTTTATCGCTCTTTATACGAGACGACCGCCCTCGCACGTAATACCGCTGAGCGCTTATTGTCTGAAGTCAAATCCCAGTACGCACTTCTAGAAAAGAAGAGTATTTTCTCTGAACAGGGAAGTGTCATTCGTAAGATGAATAAAGAACTTTCAAAGGAGGTCTTTAGCACTTTTGTCCCCAGCTATAAGAACTTGGCAACCGTTTATCAAATTTTTAATGGGGACATCGCCCCTGCTAAAAAGGTTCTCTTGGAGGATACGATTTTATCCTCTATGACTGAAGAACCATCTGTAGAAGGAGAGCAGCCTCTCGCAGCCCAGGTGGATAACCTTGTTATTAAGAACTTCATTAATAAGTTCAATACTAAATATGGCGGTTCTATTGGCGAAAACCAGAGCCGACTTTTGCAAAATTATATTCTCTCTTTTACAGACAACGCAGTCGGTCTCAAATCGTTTTTAAATGAGGAGATTGGTCGTTTACGACAGACTATCGCCGAGAATATAAAGGAAAAGGAGATCGCCCAGGATCCCGACATGGTGAAAAAATCAGGCAAAATCATAGAGTATTTAAACGAATTTAAGAATCAGCCGTTTACAAAAGATTCTATAACTCAGATTTTGAAGATCCAAAATCTAGTCAAGGAGATTAAAGCGTAATGGCAGATATAAACATAACGGTTGACTCGCCGACGATTCGTAAAGAGAATGAGCCCAAGCCCCAGGCGACTGTCGAGCTTGCTGCCCGCAAAACCCTTGACAATAATATTTTGATTTTGGATCACGAAGAGATCGATATCGTAGTTTATCCTGAGAAAAACAAAATTTTAACCTTGGCAAAGGATGAATTAAACGATCGCGTATACGAGACTCAAGATCGCTTCTTTCGTTATTTATTTAAAAAGGGCGTGGTTGATTTTGCATCCGTTCACGCAGGCAACGTTTATGGCTCTATGGAAGGCAACACGCTGGAATCCAAGGCTGAAGGTGTGGATAACACACAAATGGTTATGCTTACAGTAGAGAAGTTCTTGAGTATGGAAAGACCCCACTTTATGATTACTAAGGCATACCAGAAGGCTGAAGCAGATCGTCTGACCGAGCCCGATACAGATGAGACAACAGAAATGGGTGAAGTATCACAAGATGATATTAAGGGCTCGATGGGCACAGCGCAGGCTTACGGCTTATCGGCTGATTCCAAGGCACGGGGACGCAAATACGTCTAGGTGAATAGTTGGAGCTTCTTTATTTTATTCTTTCTTCATACGGTATTACTCAAATATTGGTCTACGGGTCAATATTCAATCGTGTAAGACCAGCGAAGAATATAGCAGGCGGCTTTTTTCATTGCCCGATGTGTGTTGGGTTTTGGATTGGTGTCTTTCTATTTGGTATAAACGACTATACAGAACTATTTACATATGATTTTAATATCGCTAATGGGTTGTTGCTTGGCGGCTTAAGTTCGGGCACTTCTTATGCATTGAGTATGATTTTCGGAGATTCAGGGATACGCTATGAACACCACAGAAAAGAAGATTAACCGACGCTGGCAAATCCAGCCTGTGCGCCACTGCTGCAAGGGCTCTTAGCTCGCGCAGGTCGCGCCTGCATTTAATATACGGAGAACCAAGATGTCAGACAAATTAATTCTAAGAGAATATTTTGAGCTTTGTGAAGGTGGCGTTTGCCAAGACTTCCTAACTGAAGCTGAGAAAGCAGAGGTGAAGAACGGAACGCTTTATCTAACTGGTATTATGCAGAAGTCGGATACGCCTAATGGAAATGGTCGTACATATCCTGACCGCGTTCTTCGCAGGGAAGTGGAGAACTATCAGAAATTAGTCAAGGAGCGCAGAGCCCTTGGCGAGCTTGATCATCCGGAGGATTCCGTGATCAATCTCAAGAATGCATCACACATGGTGACTAGCGTTTGGTGGGATGGTAACAGTGTTATGGGAAAGGTGAAGGTACTTAATACTCCATCTGGAAAAATCTTGCAAGATCTGGTTCAGAGTGGGGTTACTTTAGGAATCTCTTCTAGGGGGCTTGGATCGGTTCAAGAATCTAGAAATGGTCAAGTTGTTGTTGAGGACGATTTCCAGTTGATTTGCTTTGACTTTGTTTCAGAGCCATCAACACCCGGTGCATATATGACTATGACAAAAAATATGAACGAAGGTAAAGAGCCTAATGTTTTTACCAAAGCTGATAAAATCAATAGAGCTTTGAATGACGTATTAATGGGAATGAAATGAACCAAGCTGATTTGAAAAAAACTTTAAAACCTCTAATTAAGCAGTGCATTAAAGAGGTTATATTTGAGGATGGAACGCTATCTGGAATTATAACTGAGATTGTTAAAGGTTTGGGTGCTCCTCAGATGGTTGTTGAAAGTAAACAAACCGAACAACCTCAGCCAGAAGCTCCATCTCTTAGAGAGCAAGAGCGGCGAATAATGATTGAGCAGCAGAGAGCCGAGCATAGAGCAGCGATGGAAGACCAACGTAGAGGTCTTACAGAGAGTGTCGGCGGAAGACTTAATGGAGTCAATGTTTTTGAAGGAGTTAATCCCATCAGTAAAGCAGGAGCCCCGTCAGGTGCTCCGTCAGCCCCATCGTCTCCACTTGACGGCGTAGATCCAATGGACCCCGGTGTGGATATCTCCAAGCTGGGTATTTTTTAAAAGGTTGATGTTATGTCCAAAACAGTAAATGTGGTGATCACACCCAGAAAGAACGAGAGCCCAGAGAGAATGATTCGTCGTTTTACCAAGAAGGTCAAGAAAGAGGGCATCTTGGAAGAGGTGCGCGACCGCAAGTATTATGTCAAGCCATCACAAAAACGACGTAAAAAACGTTTGGAAAGAAAGAGAGTTATGCGTAAATTGCAACAACAAAGAGACCGAGCGCTTCAAAACAACTAATTAATAGGTCCAACAAAGCAGGAGAATTAAAATGGCAACAGGAAGAACAACTTGGGGAAGCTATGGTCGCACGAGACGACCTAAGAACATCGCAGGGGCTGATGGCACTGCTGTTTCTAACATAGCTGACGCAGCCGCTGCGAAGGGGGTCACCGACGCTAGCACCAATGCAGACAAGACCGGCGCAGGTGTATACGCCACCGAGAATCAAAGATATCTTCATCTCAGTTCAACGACCAATGGCACAGTGGCGAACGTTTGGGTTTATCATTACGCGACTGGCAAATGGTCTGAACTCTTGGTGGGCGGGTCTTCGGTCACCCTCACTGCAACTCACTGTAAGATAATAGAGATTGCCGGTGTAGACTTGGTTGCCTTTACAGTTACTAATGCCTCCGACGTTCACGCAGCTTGCAGCAGCTTCTAGGAGATCCTAATGGGCGGCTTTGGTAAATTCAATAAGCGTAGATCAGACTCGGGCGAGGTAGACAGGTACCTCCATCTAAGAGCCGAGCAGGCTCAAGCGCCCCCTGCGCCAGATGACGGCGAAGGTGGGTATTTATATACTAAAGCAGATGGCAAGCCTTATTGGATCTCGTCCGACCAAGGGGAAATCTCTCTTCTCTTGGGTGTTCAAGGTGCCGACAAGCAAATTCAGTTTAACAATGACGGTGAGCAGGCAGGCGCCGCAGCTATGGTTTATAACGATGGTACAGGTTACCTTGGTATGGGCGCAACAGGCGCCGACATCACCCACAGGCTGACCCTCCCCAACGTTGACGGTGCAGGCGGCAGAGTCAAAGCAAACGCTTATGTGACTTACTCCTCCCAGAGATACAAGGGCGAGATCAAAAACATTCCAGACCCTATTAACCTTCTTAATAAGCTCAACGGCGTGACCTATGAGTGGAATGATAGCAAGAGAACTGATATTGGTTTTATTGCAGAGGATGTCGGAAAGGTCATCCCCTGTATTGTAGATTATGAAGAGAATGGTGTTGATGCTATCGCTATGGACTACAGTAGAATTAACGCTGTCTTGGTTGAGGCTGTCAAGGAACAAAATAAAATAATTAATAACCTAGTGGATCTAGTTGGAAACTTTACAGATTCTCAAAAAGAAAAATTTAATGAGATATCTGACCTCCTGAAGAAAGTCTAGCCAACTATTTACTACCGACAGCGAATAGGAACTTAGCTCACCATCGGTGGGCTTCTTTTTTATCTACTGTCTGACATTAATTTTTTATCCAATAGGAGGGCATATGATATGTCAGCACCAATTACAGTTACTACTTACGGTCAATACGCAGACCTACAGAAGTATGTAGGAACAGCTCCAGCGACGAGCGGTTCTATTTATCTTTCCGGCAGTGCAGCCGACGAAAGAGTCTACTTTAACACGCACTTGGACGTTTCTTCCAAGAAAATTAAAAACCTCGCCGACCCAGGCGCAGCGCAGGACGCAGCCACAAAGGCTTATGTTGACGCTCAGGTGACAGCACAGGATCTTGATATGGCTGGTGACACGGGCACCCTTGACATTGATCTCGACAGCGAGACATTGACTATTGCCGGCGCTACAGGCTTGGGCACCTCCGCTTCCGGAACCACGCTTACAGTCGGCATTTCTGCTGGCGGTGTTGGAACAACTCAGTTGGCTGCCGATGCAGTCACTGCTGCTAAATTGGCTGATGACGCTGTTGTCACCGCCAACATCGTTGATGCAAATGTCACAACAGCCAAGATTGCTAATGATGCAATCACTGGAGCAAAGATTGCTCTTTTTGATGACTCTTTGGCTGCAACCACGACTCACTTCCTTATTGCTGATGGTACTGATTATAGTTCCTTCGCCTTAAGTGGTGACGTAACCTGCACCAATGCTGGTATTGTGACTATCGGCGCTAACGCAGTTGAAGGTTCTATGCTTAACAACAACATTGTCTCCGGTCTGTCTGACATCGCTGCTGCCTTGGCTGCAACTGACGAGATGATTGTTAGCGACGCGGGAACCATTAAGAGAGTTGACGTTTCCCGAATCGGTGATTTTGTCGGTTCTAGCGCAGACTTCGATGTCACATCCGGCGCTCTTTCTTTAGCTGCCAATTCTGTTGGCACCACCGAGATTGAGAACGTTTCCGTCACAACAGCCAAGATTGCTGCCGATGCAGTCACAGGTGCCAAGATCGCCGATGACGCGATTGACTCTGAGCACTATGTTGACGGCTCTATTGACACAGCACACCTTGCTGCCGATGCAGTCACAGGTGCCAAGATCGCCGATGACGCGATTGACTCTGAACACTATGTTGACGGTTCAGTCGATAACGTGCATCTTGCAAACAGTGCAACAACAATTGGCTCTACTTCGGTTTCTTTGGGTGGCACCAGTACAACACTAGCCGGTCTTACAGGATTAGACTTCACGGCTGCTAATGCTAGCGTTGCTGCAAGTCTAGGTGCTAACACACTTACTCTTGGTGGAGGATCTAGTACGGTGGCTTTGGCTAACGATGTCACCATCGCAGGTGACTTGACCGTCAATGGCACAACCGTAACTGTTAATTCAACTGTAGTTGCAATTGACGATAAAGTTATGGTCTTTGCTTCTGGTTCATCTGACGCCCAGGTCGCTTCCGCTTCCGGTGCCGGTTTTGCAATCGGTGGTGATGCAGGCGCCGCCAAATTAGCAAGCTTCCTTTATGATGGCAGTGACTCATTTGATGTTTCTGACCACCTCAATCTGGCTTCCGGTCAAGAGTTTAAGATAAATGATGCGTCGACTCTTAGTGCTACCACACTTGGAAGCGCCGTTGTCAATTCTAGTCTGACTACAGTTGGCACAATCGCTACAGGCGTCTGGCAGGGTACTGCAATTGCAACTGGGTACATTGCCGCTGATGCCATTGATGGTACTAAATTAGCTGATAATGCAGTTGACTCTGAGCACTATACTGACGGCTCAATTGATCTTGTTCACATGAGTGCAAACTCTGTTGATTCCGATCAGTATGTTGACGGCTCAATTGATCTTGTTCACATGAGTGCAAACTCTGTTGATTCCGATCAGTATGTTGACGGCTCAGTCGATAACGTGCATCTTGCAAACAGTTCAACAACAATTGGATCAACTTCTTGCGCTCTGGGATCGACTACCACGACCTTCGCGGGTCTGGCTTCAGTCACCTCTACAGCTTTCGTCGGCGATCTTACTGGTGATGTAACTGGTAATGCAGATACTTCAACCAAGATTGCTTCGATTACGAATAGTAATATTGTTCAGTTAACTGAAACTCAGACGTTGACCAACAAGACTTTGACAAGTCCCGACATTAATACACCCGATATTGACGGTGGTACAATTGATGGCGTGACTTTGGGTGGAACCCTCGCGGGAACGCCGAATTTCTCTGGTATCGTGACTCACGCTGCCAAAGAGGTTTTCAATGCGGGTCTTAGTGTTAAAAACGGCACCGCCTCGTCTGGCTTTATTAGTTTTTACGAAGATGACGACAATGGGACATCCCAACTCTCGCTTGGTGGTCCGATGTCACTCGCTGGCGATTGCTCTGTCATGATGCCCGACGTCGGCAGCGGCGCCTCGGATACCATGGCTGTCGTGACGCTAGCGCAAACGCTTGCTAACAAGACGTTGGCAGCCTCTTGTGCTGTCCCAGCGGCAACGTTGACTGCCGGCACCCTTGGTGCAGGCAACTACGCCCTCACCGGGCAATTCAGCTCTACGACAGGCTCCTTTGGTAGTGTAGTAGTCAGCGGTGCATCGATGCAAGACGGCAATTATGCTGTGGATGTTACCAATAACAACGACTCTACTGGTCGTGTTCGTGCTAACGCTTTCGTGACTTACTCGGAGCGCGCACTTAAGAGCGAGATCAAGGATCTTACTAACCCAATGGCTAAGTTGAACGCACTTCGTCCAGTTACTTATAACTGGAAGAAGTCGAATACAAAGGCATCTGGTTGGAAGTCCGAAGAGATCGGCTTCATTGCTGACGAAGTTCAGCAGGTTGTTCCGCAGATTGTTGCCACCACACCGGATGGCTACGCCCAGGGTATTGATTACTCTAAGCTTACTGCTCTCTTGACACAGGCTGTCAAGGTTCAGGATACAGAGATTAAGGACCTGAAGGCTCAGCTTTCTAAGGTTCTCAAGGCTCTAGAGCTTAAGGGATAATATAAAACAAATTTAATTTGTTGAGTATGGGGCGCCCCTCAGTTTTTACTGAGGGGCGCTTTTCTTATTATGGTATTAAAGACTATATATTTATGCATTTCTATGTTATTCTAGCAATATCGGATTATTAATATCTAAGGAGTAATCAATGGCAACAGGCGATTCAGTGCCATCAACCTATAGGCAGAAATCAGGATTAGGTCACGCCCCGGCGTATCAAGTTTCAGGAAGACCGTGGATGACGGGCTCTCAGCTCGCCCCATCTGGCACAATTACAATTAACTTCCCAAGTGTGACGAAGAACTTTACGGTTGTCAATGCGAGGCATAGTGGTGGAAGTTCTATTGACTCTGAACACACAGGCTCATTGGCAGTTTATTTTGGTCCCACTCCAGGGGTAACGTGGGATGGAACAAACATTGATCAGATCTCCAACAACCATTATGTGTTTCTAGATGAACCTAACGATTCATATACTTTTGAGACAAAAGCAAAAACTGTGCATATCACTTGCCTGGGTTATAGTAATTATGTTGCTGGTATTCCTACGCAATATTCAGAGGCAAAAGGTTCCTTTTGGATCATCGCAGAACTTACAGGTATCGACCCAGAAAATATGTATGAACTCACAGGTTCGGGAATCGACGAATAAGCAAGGTTTTTAGTTGTCGGGGATACTATTTATTTGTGATTTTTATAATATTTTGACTACTGAGGAGCAAGTTTAAATGTCGAAAATGTTACAAGAGGCGATCATAGATGCGGAAGCATTGAAAGAAGCCGCACTTAGAAACGCCGAATTGGCTATCATTGAAAAGTATGAAGCCGAGATTAAAGACGCAGTTACAACTTTATTAGAGGCTCCCGAGGACGAAGATCCATTTGCAGAGGAAGACCCTCTGGCGATGGGCGCAGAGCCCGGTCTTGAGTCCGATGAGGCAGTCGTCGATCAGCTGGCTATGGCTGGCACCGATGGCGAAGAATTGTGCCCCTGTCCAGACATGGAAGATCCCGCAACTGATGGAAAGGTTGAGATTGACCTTGACCAGCTTGTTGCCACCGCTGCCGCCGAAGAAGAGGCAGAGGATGAAGCCGCAATGGATATGGGTCTCACTGGTGGTCTGGCTCTTGAAGAAGAGATTGACCTTGACGAGAACATTCTTGCCAAGCTGGTTGAAGAATTGACCACCGAAGGCGAGCTACCCGCCGCGTTGGCAAAGTATCAGAAGGGGCAAGCCGAGGCTGACTCCGATGACGATGAAGACCCAGAGCTACAGGCTGATGATGATGCTCCGGGCGAAGGTCGCCACGCCTCAGTCAAAGAAGAACTCACCGTTGATGTAACTCCCAAGTCTGATGGCTGGGCTGGCGCTACCGAAAGCGATTTAAATCAAGCTTTTGAGCAAGCAGCTGCTCTTGCCAACGATACAGAATTGGCTGAGGAAAACGAAGAATTGCGAAAGAATGTTAAAGACCTTGAAGAACGGGTCAATAGATATTCTAAGCGCATTAACGTTATTAAAGAAGAACGAACAAAAATTAAAAATGTTGCATTGAAGATGCGCGATCATGTTGATGGCGTGAATGTCCAAAATGCAAGATTACTCTACACGAATCAGGTTTTGACTAGTGACTCCTTGAATGAGCGACAAAAAAATCAAATTGTCGAGGCTATTTCAAAGGCAGATTCCGTAGATGAAGCGAAGACGATTTATGAGACTCTTCAAAGCGCAGTGGGAAGTTCCCAGAAAAGAACTCCAAAGTCACTGAGCGAAGCTGTTGAACGTCGCTCTTCAACCTTGCCTCGTGCTAAAAATGAGGCAAAGACATCTGACCCAGCAATGAGTCGGATGAAACTTCTAGCAGGAATTGCAAAGAATTAATCAAAAAAACACATTTATGGAGGAAACAAAAATGTCTGTTTTAGAAAAGTTAACAGAAGGCATCGTTAACCGTAGTCTCGCCAAGGATGGTCAGGCTCTTCTCAACAAGTGGGAGAGAACTGGACTTCTTGAGGGGCTCGGTAACGATCGCCAGAAAAATAGTATGGCTTCTCTTCTTGAGAACCAAGCAAAGGAGCTTCTTCGTGAGGCTTCAGCCATGTCCGCAGGTGACGTGGAGGGATTTGCAGCAGTTGCATTCCCAATCGTTCGTCGTGTATTCGGCGGATTGGTCGCTAATGACCTCGTGAGCGTTCAGCCAATGAGCTTACCCTCTGGTCTGATCTTCTTCTTGGACTTCACACATACGGATACCAAGTTGCAGTATGCTTCCAACCCATCCATCTACGGCGGTGGCAAGGTAGCGAAGGGTATTGTTGATGGTGTTTCCACTACTGGCGGTTTTTACGACCTCTCAAGTGGCTATGCGTCTCCAACTGGATCCTCGGCTGCACTTGACGGTAATGTAACTACAACTCACGCCAACATTGCTGAGAACACCCTTACTGATGCCCAGACGGCTGCGGAATCTCCGTGGGCTGCTGCTGGTACAGCAATCTCTGCCTTGGATCAGGCACAGAAGCGCGCCCTTCGGTGGGATCCCGACATTCTCGGAGCTGCCGATCAGACAAAAGAAGTATTTAGTGCTCTTGTGCGAGTTAATGCTGGTACAATGGGTCAGATCGACAAGGGAGCATTAGGCGCCCTTACGCTGACCACCACGGTGAATGGTACAACTGAGAACAGCAACGGGCTTCCTGCCGGTTCAATGATTCGTCGTCTGACTGAGCTTGGTGCTCGTGACCAAAACGGCGAGATCGTAGCTGGTTCGAAAGCTGATATGATCACGTTCTATTACGTTGCCGCTGCTGATGATACTCTGGCTCACTCTGCCGACTCGGCTCACTTCTTGCAGTTCCCGCGTAAAGATGCGTTCTCTACCAGCGGTGTTGCTGACGGCGCTGTCGTTGGTACCGATGGCTGGGGTCTTGAGGGTCGTACCAACGATCCAGCTTCTGATCTCTCTAGCGCTGGCTTGAATGCTCGTATCCCTGAGATCGACATCAAGGTGGACAGCATCGCTGTCACGGCACAGACCAAGAAGCTCAAGGCTAAGTGGACTCCGGAGTTAGGACAAGATCTTAACGCCTACCACAACCTTGACGCTGAGGTTGAGCTTACTGGTATT
>Ga0208011_1000195_pt1 | contig 25924 bp, 37 predicted proteins | sample 7_EtaG_FD_184080 | JGI IMG/M metagenome (GOLD analysis project Ga0208011, IMG submission 184080) | Marine viral communities from the Subarctic Pacific Ocean - 7_ETSP_OMZ_AT15161 metaG (SPAdes) (version 2) | ecosystem: Environmental > Aquatic > Marine > Oceanic | place: Pacific Ocean | collected...
AAGAACTTTTTCTATTAGATGGGAAACCAAGTAATCTAGTAGAAAATGATATACAGCGTAGAAATACAATAGCTACACTGTTAGCCGATTGGGGATTATTAAGTATACTTAATCCAGAATTGGCAAAAGACATAGCACCTCTTCGTCAAATAAAGGTAATTCCTTTTAAAGACAAAAAAGATTGGGAACTATGTCCTAAATATAATATAGGAAATACTACTCCAAAAGAGTCGTAAAACCTGTATAAATATAATATGAGAGATGCTGCATTGGGCGGGTCTCCATTAACCTTGCTAAACAGGAGGAAAAGATGATGACTAGAAATCTAAGTTTAACGTATCCACGTCAAATGTTTGTAGGATTCGAACCGTTATTCAACGAGTTAGAAAGACTTACAGCAGTTACTCCAGGTCAAGACAACTATCCACCTCATAACGTGGTTAAAATCGATGACGAAAATTTCAATATTGAAATGGCCGTTGCCGGATTTAACAAAGACGATGTTGAGGTAGAATTAAAGGATGGTACACTAACTATTAGTGGTGAAAGATCTGAAGATGAACGCGAGTACGCGTACAAAGGTATATCATCTCGCAAATTCTCTAAGAGCTTTAGGCTTGCAGAGTATGTTATTGCAGATGGTGCTGATCTAGTGGATGGTATTCTTGTAGTTAATCTACGAGTAGACATTCCAGAAGAAAAGCGTCCTCAAAAGATCAAAATAGGATCTTAATATATTAAGATTAGGGACTGATAGCAATATCAGTCTCTTCTCTTTTAAATGAAAAAAACGGTGTACAAATGCCGTAAACTGTGGTATAATATATACATATGAAGTTTTATACAAACGTAAGTCGTTATGGTCAAATGCTCCTCTACCGAGGATATGAAAACGGTAGAAAAGTATCCCAAAAAATTAAATATCAACCAACCTTATTTGTAAACGACCAAGGAGGATCTTGGACCGCGCTTGACGGAACTAAAGTCAGGGCAGTTAAAAAAGATTCTATGCGGGAAGCAAAAGGTTGGATCCAAGAACAACAAAGAATATCTGGTCGAAAGGTATATGGAAATATTCGTTACATATATTCTTTTATTAATGAACAATTCCCAGGTAATATAGAATTCGATCGTAACTTAATCAACGTTACCTCTCTTGATATTGAGGTAGCCTCGGATGATGGCTTCCCATATCCAGAAGATGCATTAAAAGAAGTCACGGCAATATGCCTTAAAAATAATATCGATAATACTTACCATGTCTGGGGATGTGGAAACTATGATGTTAAAGATTCTTTAATGAAAACAAATCGTGTCATTTATTATAAATGTACCGATGAAATAGATTTACTTCAAAAGTTTATAGACCACTGGACCGTCCCTTCAAATACTCCGGATGTAATTACCGGCTGGAATTCAAGGTTCTTTGATATTCCATATTTAATTAATAGAATTAATAAGCTTCTTCCTGGCCAGGAAAAACGCCTTTCTCCATGGGGAATGGTAGATGAGAGAACAGTCAAAAGAATGCAGCGTACACAGCAAACTTACGAGATAGGCGGCATTGAACATTTAGATTATTTAGAACTCTTTCAAAAATTTAGTTACCAATATGGTCCTCAAGAATCTTATTCACTTAATCATATTTCTTATGTAGTACTAGGAGAACGTAAGTTAAATTATGATGAGTTTAATGATTTACATTCCCTTTATGCAAATGATTTTCAAAAGTTCATAGATTACAATATTAAGGATGTAGAATTAGTAGATCGTATGGAAGATAAACTAGGTCTTATTACTTTAGCCGTAACCATGGCTTATCGTGGTGGTGTTAATTATATGGATACGTTTGGAACAACTGCCATATGGGATTCTATTATATATCGAGATCTTTATGAAAATAAGATAGCTATTCCTTTTGCCGAAGATAAAATTAAATCGGCCTATCCAGGAGGTTATGTTAAAGAACCACATATTGGAATGCATAAGAATGTTGTTTCTTTCGATTTAAATTCACTTTATCCTTCTATTATTATGCAGTATAATATGTCTCCAGAAACTATTGCCAACGGCATAGTTGATACATCATTAAATGTAGATTCTATTCTAGAAAATTCAAGTATAGTAGATAATAAAAATATAGCAGTGGCTGCATCAGGACAATATTTTAAATTAAATAAACCTGGGGTTATGGCAAAGATTGTAGCAAATATGTATTCTGATCGAGCCAGAATTAAAAATTCAATGCTAGATTCTAGGCGAGAATTAGAAGTCGCCGATAGAGAAAACAAACAAGAAGTATATCGAATTGAACGTGATATAGCTCATTATGAAAATGAACAAATGACCCTTAAGCTTCTTCTTAATTCCTTATATGGAGCCATGGGTAATAAATATTTTAGATTCTTTGATCAACGTATTGCCGAGGCAATTACACTCACAGGACAATTAACTATTCGCTGGGGAGAAGTAGCCCTTAATAAAGATCTTAATAGGATCCTTAAAACTAAAGATAAAGATTATGTTATAGCTATAGACACAGATTCTCTTTATGTTAATCTAGATCCTTTAGTAGAAAAACTCAAACCTGAAAATACTATAGATTTCTTAGATAAGGTTTGTAAAGAATTAGAAAAAGGTTTACAAAACTCCTATGATGATCTATTTGCAATCATGGGTGGAACTGTAAATAAAATGGTAATGAGTCGCGAAGTGATTGCCGATAGAGGTATATGGACGGCCAAAAAGCGTTATATACTTAATGTATATGATAATGAAGGCGTTAGATATGCCGCTCCTAAACTTAAGATAATGGGCATTGAGGCTATTAAATCTTCTACGCCTGAGCCATGTCGCGATGCTCTTAAAAATATATTTAAGGTTATAGTAGCCGGCAATGAAAGAGATGTTCAAAAAGCAATTGATCAATTTAAAACATATTTTAAAACCTTAGATGCTACACAAATCTCTTTCCCTAGAGGTATTACTAGAATTACAGATTTCCATGATAATGTATTGATCTATCGTAAAGGCACGCCTATACACGCCCGCGGAGGACTATTATATAATAAAAGGCTTCAAGATCTTTCTCTTCAAAAGCGATACAAAAAAATAGGTAATGGTGATAAAATTAAATTTACCTACTTAAGAACTCCAAATCCGATAAAGGAAAACGTAATCTCCTTTCCGGATTATCTACCAAAGGAATTTGGATTAGACAACTATATAGATTACGAATTACAATTTCAAAAAACCTTTCTCGATCCTCTTGAACCTATACTGGCTGCCATAGGCTGGTCATCTAAGGAACAAGGATCATTGGAGAAATTTTTTGAATAAAATAAAGGTTTACTTTTAACAAAAACTGTGGTATAATAGAGGTATATGAAAAATATGATTAAATTAATAAGATTAGTTTCTGGTGAAGAAATAATCGCTGAAGTGGAAGAAGTTCCAAATACAAAAAATATTAGTATCAAAGATGCAATTGTTCTAATTCCGGCCGGTGAAGGTAAAATAGGTATAATGCCCTTTATGCCTTATACTAAAGCCAAAGATGGATTAACACTTAGAGATAAAGATGTTATGTTTATGGTTGATCCTGTAGAAGATTTAGTAACACAATTTAAATCCGCAAGAAGTGGAATAGTAACTGCTCCTAAAGGTATAATTTCATGAGCTCAAACTGGGTAGAAGATATATCAGATATGCAAGACAAGTACGGCGTTCGCAAGTGGGTGTTGGATCCTGAAAATAAGGATAGGTTAAGATTATATCTAGATTTTAGAATTGAATTCTTAAGAGAAGAATTAGAAGAAACAGAATCAGCAATGGTAAGTTCAGACAATGAAGAAATTGTTGATGGTCTTATAGACCTATGTGTTGTAGCAATTGGAACCCTCCTAGCGTTTGGCGTAGATGCCAATAAAGCCTGGGATGAAGTTCATAAAGCTAATATGGCTAAAAAAGTAGGTATTAAAAAAGAAAGACCTAATCCATTAGGCTTACCAGATTTAATGAAACCAAAAGGGTGGAAAGCACCTTCACACGAGGATAACCATGGGGATCTCCCTAACTATTTTTGATAACGTTTATGATAATAAAACGATTAAAAGGATGGACTATGAATCATTCGAACAGTTTGAATCTGTTCTATATAGATTATCTGAATCCTCAAAATATCCTACTAAGAAACAAGCTCCTCTTATATCGCCTGCTACTTACTTACCAGATACTACTCGTGCTAACGACAACGTTGTTGCCTGGGGTGGTTTTGGTATTATTGATGTTGATGACTTTAAAGGCGATATAAAAGAAATAGAGAAAAAATATGAAAGATTTAAATACTTATGTTATAGTACTGCAAGTAGTAGCATTTCTAGTCCTAAGTTTCGTCTTGTTTTTCCATTAACAGAATGGGTAAAAAAAGAACAGATAAAACATTTCTGGTTTGCCCTTAATAAAGAAATAGGAGGTATCGCAGATGCCCAAACAAAAGACCTCTCAAGAATGTATTACATTCCATCTAAATACGAAGACAGTTTCAACTTCATCTTCACCCATGATGGAGACACTATGGACCCAAATGACCTCATGGTACGACACAAATACGTCTTACCGGCTGACTCATTTTACGATCGCCTTCCAGAAGCCATTAAGAAAGGATTAATGGAACATAGAAAATCACAACTAAACAACACAGACATAACATGGACAGGATATAAAGATTGTCCATTTGTAAATCAAAAGAAAGTACAAGAGTACAAAGGTTTAACACAAGGTTGGTATTATGCAATGTATCAACTAATGGTTTCTATTGCAGGTAATGCTATAACTAAAGGTTATCCTATTACTTCAAAAGAAGTCGAATTTTTAATTAGAGATCTTGATGCAGAGACAGGCAATTGGTATTTAAAAAGACCAATCGATAAAGAAGCCGAGCGTGCAATTGAGTTCGTATTTAGGAAAAACATATGAGTGAATTATTTTGGTTTCCTCTTAACTCAATGACATTTATTTTTAATATTGGTTTATGGGTTTTGATAGGATATATAATATACGAAGCAATAAGACAAATTAGGAAGGGGCTGTAGCTCAGTAGGGAGAGCGACGCGTTTGCATCGCGTAGGTCGTAGGTTCGATTCCTATCAGCTCCACCAAAAGGAGAAATTATGAAAACATTTGATAAAGTATTATTTGCCGCAATGACTATAGTCTTTGTATTAGCTTTTGTTGCAGTTGCGAACAAAGCACTTGCAAGCGATGAGAATGGAGATAGATTTTGTCTAGCACAAAATATATATTTTGAAGCTGCTAATCAACCTTTAGTAGGAAAGATAGCAGTGGCTCAAGTAGTTCTGAATAGATCAGAAGATAGACAGTTTCCTAATAATATTTGTGGTGTAGTTTATCAAGCAAAGGTGGAAGAAAATTGGAGAGGTAATTTAATACCTATTCTTCATAAATGTCAATTCAGTTGGTATTGTGATGGAAAATCAGATGAGCCTACAGATTCAAAAACTTGGTTGGAAGCTATTTTAATAGCCGATAGAATTTTAGAGAATTATTATCCGGATATTACAGAAGGGGCCTTATGGTATCATGCAGACACCGTAAGGCCCTATTGGTCAGAGCATTTAAATCGAACAGTCACTATAGACAATCATTTATTTTATAATTAAAGGTGAAATTCTATAAAAGTACTAAAAAAGGTTTACAAACACCACAAACTGTGGTATAATATATTATAAAAGGTGAAAAAAATATGATGGATCGTGACTTAATAACTTCTTGTGTGACTTTACAAATACAAGGCCTTCAAGAAGTTTTACAATTTACAGAAACAGAACAATATATGAGATTTTATGAAGATCTTTCTTATTGTCTAAATGAACTTGGTGGAAGAATATATATTAGTGGTGTTGGTAAAAATTCTAATATAGCAACTAAGATCTCAGAGTCAATGGCTTCGCTAGGTGTTAGGTCGGGGTATATAAATCCCACTAACTATTTACATGGTGATGCCGGATATATCGAAGATGATGATGTTGTTATACATATTTCAAGGAGTGGAAAGACAGATGAAATGCATGCAATGGCAAGGCATTTATATACTAATCGCCCGCACATTAACCAGTATTTAATTCATTGCAATGAATCTTTAGCTCTAAGTAATGGATTTATAATTGAACCTTTTACTAGAGTAATGTTTATTCCAAATATTATCGAAGGCGATGAATTAGAAACGGCCCCGACAACATCAACTACAGTATTTTTATGTTTACTAGATACTATTACTGTTGCTTTATCAGCCGAAATAGGATTTACAAAAGAGGACTTTTTGTCCTATCACCCAGGAGGAAATTTAGGCCAAACGCTTACAAAAGAATTGAATGTTTAACGTTATTATATTATCATCAGGTTTAAGCACTCGCTTGAAACCTATCACAAACGAAATCCCTAAAGTATTAGTTAATGTAGGAAAAGAAACCGCATTACTTAGACAATATAAGTATTGGAAAGAACAAGAAGGTCTAAATACAATCTATCTTGTTATACATCCTAAATATATAGGATTAGTAGAATCTTATATAGAAATGAATAATCTTCAAGGTATTGAAATTATAGGTGAACCAGAATCTAAAGGTTCATTAAAAGCTATAGCCAACGCGGTTAAATATCACCCAGAACTATCAAATAATGTTTTTCTTAATTGGTCTGATTTAATCCCGGTATCTGAAGTACCCAAGCCTTATAAAAATACAATATACACTCATGGCAATACTCATAGATATAATATTGACGAAAATGGATTAACTAATGTAGGAAAGGGTGGTAATGTTCCAGGCTTATATTATGTAAAAGATATGCCAGATTTTTCTAATGGTAAAGATGGCGAAGATTTTATTGATCATGCCGTTGGTTATTATTTTGTTCCAATTATAGATCTAATTGATTTTGGTGATATGACTAAATTAGTTAAAGCCGAATCAGAAGAACAAATTTGTAGAGAATTTAATGATGTTATTATTAGTGATAGAACTGTAAGTAAAAGAGCTTTAAACCCAAAAGGTAAAGAACTCCAAGCTAAGGAACTAAGATGGTATTCTAAGAATCCACCGAACACACCTAAGATTATAGATTCAGACGAAGAATCTTTTGTTATGGAAAGAGCTAATGGACAACCATTATATCAAGTATATGAAGATGGTTTAGAACATGAAGCCCTAGACGCCTTAGCCACCTTACATGAAACTAATCAACAAACGGTTAATCAAAAAATAGTTCAAAGAGATATTAAAATTGAAGTAGTTAAAAAGACATATGAAAGGAAAGCTTCGATTCAAAGATTGTTAGATAATTTTGGTGAAATAAAATCTGTTAATGGTAAACCTTTAATTGATTTCGATGAGATGTGTACAATCTTATATGATAGATTATCTTGGTTTAATAGACAAAGAAGCCAATATGCATTTATCCACGGTGATCCTAATTTTAGTAATACAATGTGGGACGGCCAACGAATATCTTTTATAGATCCTAGAGGATACTTCGGTGAAACTAAGTTGTACGGTCCAGAAACATATGATCAAGCTAAAGTATTATATGCGTTAAGTGGATATGATAACTTTAATGCCGATTCTAATTTTACATATGAAATAGATGGTGCTATAAATGGAAAAGGCGGAACTAATCTTAAATTAAACATTCCGGCATTAACTTCAATTAAGAATATGGATCCTAGAAACAATCAAACATTTAATGAAGAAGTATATCATTGGCTAGCCTTAATCTGGGTTAATCTTGGAGGATACTTTAAAAATAACCCTCTTAAAGCTGTATTGGCTTATTACTATGGATTACATTTAGCAAGTTGGTGTATTGAAGATATATACCCTAAAAAAAGAAACGGGTATAATGAATTATATAACCCAATTAATTTAGTTATACATACAAAGGTACCTTTTAAATGGCATTTATATGATGATGAAAAAGGTAAAGAATATATTGGCCAAGGTGATGGTCAGAATATGATGTGGAAAAAAGTATGAGATTTGTATTTGATATAGATGAAACAATATCAAGATGGAATGATAGTAGAGATTATTTGAATTTTGAACCAGATAGGGATATGATATATAATATAGCTAGGTTATATCATAAAGGTCACCATATAACATTAAACACCGCTCGTGGTATGTTATCTCTGAAAGGTGACATTCAAAAAATAGAAAAAGAATTAAGACCACCTTTAGAAGCCTGGCTCGAAAAGTGGAATGTAAAATACGATGTTTTGATAATGGGTAAACCGGCCGGAGACTATTATGTCGACGACAAGAATTTATCTATTAATCAATTTTTAAACGGAGAATATAATGAAAATTAAAAAACATTTTAAAGGCGAAACCTTCGAAACCGTCTTCAAACAATTAAATTTCGAAATTATGGATAACCCAGAATATGTATTTGAATCTCGTACAGGTAAGACTCATGAGATATCCAATACAACATTTGAAGTATCTGACCCCTCAACATATCATATGTTAAACCCGACAATCAATAGAATTTCTTATGATTATGCTCAAACATTTTATGATTTTATGATGTCTGGTGGAGGAATAGAGGAAGCTCAAATAGCATTTGCAGGAAATAAATCTGCACTTCCATTTGTACAACCCCCAGAATCGGATGTTCTTCCGGCAAACTTTAATAGTTTATACGGCCCCAGAATATTAAAACAAGCTCCGGCAGTTATAAATGAATTAGCATCAAATCCTAATTCTAGACGAGCCTGTGTAATGATTCTTAATCCAATGGATCATGCTTTATTACCATTAGATGAAAAAATAGAATACCCATGTTGTTTTAATGTCACATATTATATAAGAGATGGTGCTTTACATTCACATGTAGATATGAGATCTGAAAATACTGCAATAGTATTACAGTTAGATATATTTTTACAGGCAAAATTATTAAAACATGTTTTAACTGAATTAAATACAAATTATGATGATAATTTAAAGCTTGGAAAATTAAGCTTCCACATGGTCTCGGCACACATTTACGATCGTGACTTTGAATATGTTAATAGCTGGGCCTAAATTAATAGTACCAATCTATTCGATGAGGTCTTATAAGACCAATCAATATTCTATTCTAAAAGACGGAAACTTTAAATTACAAATCAATAGAATGAATTGGGATCATGATATCCTAATCATACCAAAGAATACTTCAGATCTAGATGAATTTTTAGATCTAGGTATTCTTCCGTTTGATCAAATTAAAACCGCGGATTATGGAGAAAATGCATATGAAACCCGTAAAATATTTTGGAAAAAAAATCAAGCTTACCTCGATGCTTATGGCATGCCTATTGTTACTGATATTACTGGCTATACCGGCAACAATCAATTAATTAATAATTTTAATATTACAAAAGATCCTGAGGTATCTAGATATTATATAGATGAGTTTATTGATATAGACATAGAATCTATTAAACGCGCCGAAAAGACCTATGTATTAAATGAAGGACAAAAGGAATATTTACTTTCTATAGATCCAGATTTAAATATTGAAGTAAATACAAAGGTTATTTCTAAAAAGTATTTTGATCGAGTCGGAGTCGAACAACCATGGCCTATGCCAGAATTTGATATATTCTTTCCATTTAGACTATCAGATGATGCATATAAATTCGAAGAAACTGTGTTTAAGAATGAAAGAAGTAAAATACTTATAACAGACCCAAATGAATCATATCCAAAAGAAATTCTTGATAATCTTAATCAATTTGGAAATGTGATCAAAAAAAGGTTTACAAAGCGGCAATACTATGGTATAATATATACTAGACCGAAAATAATTTATAATGAAAACCCTAACAAAATATTCCATCCTGGCCTTGCTGATTTTATTTATTTTGGCTGTGATATTGAATGCCCATATACTTTACCTACTTTAGAGGATGTTTTAATTGAAGACAAAGATAATTTTTATTGATGGAGCCGATGGCTCTGGTAAAACCAGTTTAATCAATCGATTAATTAATGGTTTTGATGGTATACCAAATAGGTTTGCCGAAGATCTTATTGAACTTAAATTTAATAAAGCCACCGGCGGTCTATTAAGAATTAATGATGAAACTCATTTTGAAATAATGAAAACATTATTAATTCATTTGCCTAAAGACAAAGTTTATATTGTAGATAGATGTTATCTATCTAATATGGTATATGATAAAGTATTACGTGAAGATGATGCATTACCATCTTATGAATTTCGTTCATGGTGTTTTAATAATCTAGACTGTGATGAAATAGTTCTAGATCGTGATGAAGTCACCGAAGATTATGAAGATGATCTTATTGCCATGAATAAAGAAGTAATGAATTGGGTTATAAAGGAATATAGACAATATAGCACGATGCCAAAATATCTTATTCGTAAGGGTAATAAAATCATAGTTAATGATGATGTATACCAAGAAGTCTATGATATAGTAATGGAAAAGTTTGAAATTATAGAAGAACGCGAATACGAATGGAGTTATGGTGCCGACGGAGAATATTTATGAAGGGATTTAGAGACGAAAGATATCTAGATCTAGCCAAGTATTTTTCTACTTGGTCAAAGGACCCCTCGCGTGGCGTAGGCGCGTGCGCTATAGGAGAGCACGGGCAGGTACTCTCACAAGGATACAATGGATTCCCAAGAGGAGTTAATGATGATATCGAAAGATATGAGAATAAAGATTTTAAATACAGATATGTAGTTCATGCAGAACTTAATGTAATATACAATGCTAGTTTAAATGGTGTTTCATTAAAAGGTTCTACATTATACGTATATGGATTGCCTGTTTGTAATGAATGTGCCAAAGGTATTATACAATCAGGAATTTTAAGGGTCGTAGGACCTAAGAATGGATTTGATGATGCATCAGAAAAATGGAAAGTACACGCATTAGATACACAAAAGATGTTTAAAGAGTCTGGAGTAATATATGACTTTATCTAAAGAAGAACTTTCAGTAGAAGAAATCAAAAATTCAAAACGGTGGTTTAAATCGGCTACACCAAAATATACTATAGATTGGTATGTTAAATGGATAGCCAGTATTTTTCTTCTTACTGCAATGTCAATGAGGGGAGTACCAGAATTTCAATATTATGATCTTTCTTTTTCTATTATTGGAGTTATAGGATGGCTAGTTGTTTCTATGATCTGGGAAGATAGGGCCTTAATAGTATTAAATTCAATAGGATTAGCATTATTATTAAAGAATTTATTTCAGGCCTTTGTAATATAATGGTGTACAAATACCAAAAACTGTGGTATAATATAGTATATAAATAAAATATGGAGAATACACATATGTTAAGTGTAAATGAAGAATTTCCTAGTTTTGCCTTGACTTCGGTCCAGCCAAATGGAAATGAAATGATAAAAATAACAAACGATGACTTTTTAGGTGATTGGGCTGTTATTTATTTTTATCCTAAAGACTTTACCTTCATTTGTCCTACAGAGATAGTGGCAATGGATAAGGTTTTACCCGAGGCTAAGGTTTTAGGAATATCAGGCGATAATGAATTTTGCAAGGCAGCCTGGAAAGAGGTTAATGGAATGATTAGAGAAATCCAACATCCTCTTGCTGCAGATTGCGGACTTAAATTATCTCATACATTAGGTATCGTAGACTGGGTAGAGTTAGTATCATTAAGAGCTACTTTTATCATAGACCCTAATGGAGTAATTCAATCGGCTAGTGTTAATGCATTAGATACCGGTAGGAATGCAGATGAAATCTTGAGAACTGTCCAAGCTTTAAAAGCCGGCGGTCTCACAGGATGTGATTGGACACCTGGGGAGGAGTTCGTTGCCTAGTATAGATTTAAGACCTAGAAAAAGGCACCCAAAAGATAAGAGGCCATCAAGGCCAATGCCGTTTGATATTGCAATGCGCAAATTCAGAAAGGCAGTTGAACGAGCCGGAATTATACAAGAAGTTAGACGTAGAGAATATTTCGAAAAACCTTGTCAAAAAAGAATTAGAAAAAAAGCGGAAGGGACTGCTAGATGGAGAAAAAAAGAAGCTTCTCAACAGCTCCCTCCTAAAATTCACTGGAGATAGATTATGAGTATAATGGATAAATTAAAAAAGAATTCCAAGATTAAAGCCTCGGCTACAATCGATAAATCGGTATTTTTTAAGGAACAAGATGTAGTTACTACACCCGTTCCTATGATAAATGTTGCTTTATCTGGAGATGTACATGGTGGATTAACTTCTGGACTAACGGTCCTTGCAGGTCCTTCTAAACATTTTAAAACTTCTTTTGCCTTGCTTATGGCAAAGGCATATATGGATGAATATGAAGATGCGGTTATGTTATTTTATGATTCTGAATTTGGAGCCCCACAAAGGTTCTTCGAATCATTTGACATAGATATATCTAGAGTATTACATACTCCAATAACAGATGTTGAACAACTTAAGTTCGATCTTACAGGTCAATTAGACAATCTAGATCGTGGAGATAAAGTAATAGTTGTTATTGATTCAATTGGTAATTTAGCTTCAAAGAAAGAATTAGAAGATGCTCTTAATGAGAAATCTGTAGCCGATATGTCTAGAGCAAAAGCTCTTAAAGGCTTATTCAGAATGGTTACGCCTTATTTAACTATGAAAAATATTCCTTTATTGGCAGTCAATCATACATATCAAGAAATTGGATTATTCCCTAAGGCAATAGTTTCCGGTGGTACAGGTATTTATTATTCTGCAGACAATATATGGATTATTGGAAGACAACAACAAAAACAAGGTACTCAAATTAAGGGATATAACTTTGTTATTAATGTCGAAAAATCTAGGTTTGTCAGAGAAAAATCAAAGGTACCTATCAGTGTTAGTTGGGAAGGCGGCATTGAGCGATATAGTGGTTTACTAGATGTTGCTCTTGCAGGTAATTATGTTGCTAAGCCTAGTAATGGTTGGTATTGTAGAGTTGATCGTGAGACCGGAGAATTAATTGATCCTAAATGTAGAGAGAAAGATACTCTTACAAAAGAGTTTTGGGATCCAATATTTGAAGGAACAGACTTTGAAAAATTTATTAAAGGTCATTATCAAATAGGTCATAAACCTCTTTTAGAGGTCGAATTAGATTTAGAGTCTGAAGATGTATAATATTACAGAGGCAGATTATAAATTCGTTGAATCTGAAGAAGTAGAATTCTATGGAGTTAAACTCTTGTCAGGCAAATGGAGAAATGTAATATACATATATGGTAAGGTGTCTATAAAAGAATCTCCTGAACTCGATATTGCAACCTTAGGATTTACATATAATATTCAGGATCCTGCGAATTTTGAAGAAGATGATTTAATTAATGATACAAAATTTAAAGATTATCTTGGAGCGATTTTACAACACATAATGGAAGACTCTTTAGCTCATGCTGAAGAAAATAATATAGCGGTAATTGGAATTGGACATAACGAATCAAATACAGACACACATACTGAATCATCTGATTAATGATGAAGAGTATTGTCGTCGAGTAATACCATATCTTAAGAAAGATTATTTTGAAGGCAGCCATAGGGTTGTTTTCGACCTTGTCGTAGAATTTGTAACGACGCATAATAAAATTCCTTCAGGAAAAATATTAGAATTGGAACTTAGAAAGCTTCAGGCCCCAGAAGAAGTACTTACTCAGGCTACTCATCTTATAGATGAACTTGGTAATAGATCAGACATAGAAATTGAGTATCTAATAAAAGAATCAGAAAAATGGTGTAGAGATCGAGCGATTTATAATGCCATAATGGAATCTATTCAAATCATAGATGGAAAAAGAAAAGATGTACAAGAAGGAGTTATACCAGAAATATTGAGCGGAGCCCTTGGCGTTAACTTTGATCCTAATATAGGACATGATTATATTGATGACTCTGAAAGCCGATATGATTTTTATAATACTAAAGAATCTAGAATTCCATGGGACCTAGATTATTTAAATAAAATAACAAAAGGCGGTCTTCCAAATAAAACTCTTAATATTTGTATGGCGGGTACAGGCGTAGGTAAATCATTATTTATGACCCATTGTGCTTCGGCTAATTTACAAATAGGAAAAAATGTTTTATATATTACAATGGAAATGGCCGAAGAAAGAATAGCAGAAAGAATAGATGCCAATCTTATGGACCTTCCTATTCAACAACTAGGATCTCTTCCTAAAAATGCATTCGATTCAAAGATTTCAAAGATAGCCCAGGCTTCTATTGGTAAATTAATTGTTAAAGAATACCCTACAGGTGCTGCTCATACTGGACATTTTAGAGCATTACTCAATGAATTAAAACTTAAAAAGAACTTCAAGCCTGATATAATTTACGTAGATTATATCAATATTTGTGCTTCATCTCGCATTCGTGCGTTAGGAGGAAGTATAAATACTTATTCGTACGTCAAATCAATAGCTGAAGAGCTACGCGGTTTGGCGGTCGAGTTTAATGTCCCGATAGTGAGTGCGACTCAAACAACCAGGTCTGGATTTAGTAATACAGACATTGGTCTTGAGGACACTTCGGAGTCATTCGGTTTACCGGCAACCGCAGACTTAATGTTCGCTCTGATAACAACAGAAGAACTAGATGGTCTCGGACAATTGCTAGTTAAACAATTGAAGAATCGTTATAATGATCCTGTCAAATACAAACGTTTTGTAATTGGCATAGATCGCTCACGCATGAAGTTATACGATGTAGAAGAGTCAGCGCAAGCAGATATTATGACTGATATGGCGGCTGATAAACCTATAAATACGTTCGGTGACAGGGATTCTAAGGATACCTTTGCCGAGTTTAAAACATAAAAAAAGAGGTAAAATATATGTTAGTAAAAGCAAAAAATTGGATTATGGCAAGAGTCAAAGAAAGAACTAGTCTAGACGGCGCGCTACTTGTAGCAGTCGGAGGATCAATTCTTCTTTTTGGTGGATTGGCAAAACTCCTAGCTTGGGCTGCAGTCTTATGGGGTGTATACACCCTTCTAAAAGCGGAGGCGTAAGTTATGAGAAAATTATTACTTACCATCATGATGATGGCAGGTTTATCCACTTCAGTTAATGCTGCTGAATATTCCGGAACATTTGGATTATCATCAGATTATTTCTGGAGAGGAGTTTCCCAAAATGCTGGTAGTCCGGCGGTTAGTCTCGACCTGGCGGTTGAACATGACGGTTGGTACTTAGGTACTTGGGCTAGTCACACTGACTTAGGAATGGATAACACATACGAATACGATTTTTATGGGGGCTATGATATGCCGCTTACAGATAAATTGTTAGTAGGTGGAGGTTTCAGACAATATAATTACGACGGAGAAATAGATAAGGTTACTGAATACTTTATGGGTGGACAGTATGCCGATATGTTTGAAGTCTGGTATTATGTTGATAATGATAACCGCGATCTTGCGTATTTAGATACCAAGATTAAAGTTCCATACATATCCGTTGTTGACTTACATCTAAATTACGGAAAGTGGAAAGGCGGTGATAATGTGAAGGGATTTACTTTATCTAAGGCCTTTGATAATGTCACATTATCGTTAATGGTATTAAATGAAGCGAGGCACGGAACATTTAGTGACTCGGCTGCATTAGGATTTCATTTCGATTTTTAATGGATTAACGTTATTATGATGAATGTGAAACTTATATCATATTCGCAACCAGCTGTAGATATCGAAATTTCAAACGATCTTCTGCAGCTGGTAGCTTTTTCTGCCAGAGTATCCAATCCGGATAATCAATACAATCAAGAAACTGCCGAGAAATTAGTAAAATATCTAATTAAAAACAAACATTGGTCTCCTTTAGAAATGGTTAACCTTTGTATGGAGATAGAAACTAGTAGAGATATAGCTAGACAGATACTCAGACATAGATCATTTACATTTCAAGAATTCTCACAAAGATACGCAGATCCTACAAAAGAATTAGAGTTTTGCACGCGCGTCGCGCGCCTACAGGATCCTGAGAATAGACAAAACTCTATACCAATATCACAAGAAAATTCCATAAATTATGTATGGGAATCTTATCAAGAACTTATTATCGAAAGATGTAGACTAGCCTATGAATGGGCTATATCTGCCGGTATTGCTAAAGAACAGGCCCGGGTTGTACTACCTGAAGGTCTTACTTTAAGCAGATTATATGTCAATGGAACACTCCGCTCCTGGATCCACTATATAGAGCTCAGAAGTGCACACGGAACACAAGAAGAACATTCTAAAATAGCACAACAATGTGCTAAAGTTATATCAGAAATCTTTCCGTATAAAGACATAATTTCATAAACTACATAACTAATCAGAAAAAAATTAAAAACGTCCCTGCCGCCATTTCTGGGGCTCTAAAATATAATCCTAAGGCGGACCCCGAAAAATAATTGAAAAAAAAGGTTTACTTCTTCGTTTACCTGTGGTATAATAGTACTATCAAATAAAAAATAAGGAGTTTAAATGAAAGAAGAAATCAACAAATTAATCAAAGCCATCAGTGATGATTATGAAACCTGGTCAAGAAGATCATGGGAAGCCAGCGGTTATGACATGGACAGATTCGATGATAAAATCGATGAATTCAAAAATGGTTTAGAAGCCCACACCCGCGGATCCAAATATATCAAAATCACTAGTGATAACGGACGTACAGTCTGGGGATTTATCAATAAAGGTAATCCAGACTTTAAAGTTGGAGATATTTTAAAAGCGGCTAATTGGAGAGCTCCGGCTCTCAATAAAGCTAGAGGAAATATCTTTGGAAAATATTCAGTCGCTTGGACTGGTCCACATTATATCGCAGGATATAGTGCCGGTGGTAATAGAGCTCCGGATGGAGAAATAGGTCTTCTTAAAGGAAACTCAAGAGTCATAGATGGGAGTATATCATGAATCATTACGAAATATTAGCAGAAGCTAGTGGCGGTAAATTAACCGCAACAGAGGTAAAAAACCTCGAAAAATACGGTGCTAAACACCCAATGGAGTTTGCACCAGAACCTGAACCAAAAGATGGTGAATGTGTATGCGGTGAGGTTAATTGCCCCGACGCGTATGCCCATACAACATCAGGATATTGAGGTTAAGCGTCACCGATCGGACGGACTAAAGCGAAACGGAGGTTGTGACTGAACACACACGGGAGAAATGAAAAAGTCTCCCTTCGGGGTAGAGAGATATTATGAAAACAATTATCATGAAATTAACCAAAACAGTCGTAGGTTCGTTGCCTATCCACCTTAGAGATGGAACCAAAAGATCAGTAACCCTGATTGCGGCAGACAACTTTGGTTTGATAACAGGTCTAGTCGCGACGCCTTTGATGTGGTCTCTCCGTCTAGACCTGAATTTCACCAGTTTTTAAATGATGAGGAATAAATAATGAATGTAATTTTTGATATAGATGGGACACTTATGGATATAGAACATAGGCGACATCTTGTAAATGATGGAAATAATGATTGGGATAGCTTTCAGGATCCTAAGGTTATGGCAAAAGATAGTCCTAACTGGCCTGTAGTTAATATGGCATTATTATTAAATAATGGTGTAGCTCACAGAGTTATAATGGTTTCGGCAAGAAACGAAAGACATAGAGAAGTAACGGAACAGCAAATGGAAGCCATTGGACTTGGAAATTGTTTTCTTTTTCTTAGAGCCGACGATGATTTTAGATCTGATGATGTCTTTAAGAAAGATGTTCTTGATGAACTTATAAACAGTGATGTGAAGCCTGATCTTGTATTCGATGATCGTAATAGCGTTGTTGAAATGTGGAGACGTGAAGGTATACCTTGCTTTCAAGTTGCAGAAGGTAACTTTTAATGGAAAAACCATATACTGCCTATGAAACCTTTGATAATAAAGTTGAGCGTGATCTTCGTATTGCAGATCTTATGAGATATAAAGACAAAAAAATAAAATTTACTAATGTTGATGATCTGGTTGAAGACTATGGGTATATATTGAAATATACAATTGAACAATTATGAATCCGGAAACAATAATAATGGCTATATTAGGACTTGGTTTCGGGTATCATATGTATAAAGTCGGAATCAAACAAGGCGCCGAAAATTGTTTAATAGTATTAAAAGATAAAAAAATTATCTGTTACGATAATAAAGGCGATATTAAGCCAAATCAATTTTATCAAGAAGAAGATTAAAATCGTATAAATAGATCTATAAACATTATTAAATGGGATCTATTGTATGCAGTCTTTTAAAAACCACACGAAGGCAGTTCCTTATCGACTCAACGAAGGAAGTTTTCGTGATACCGTTACCAAACTAAAAAGAGTTTGGACCGGACTCAAACGAGCGATCGCTCGCTTATTCAACAAGGCTTTAAAAAAAGCAGATATAGGAGAAGAAGTTTCTTTGACTATTCCCGGGCAATTTAATGAAAATTTAATTAATAATGGAGAGATAATTATGGAAGGTGCACTACAAGCAATTAAAGGCAATTATAACGAAGCCTTAGTTTTACAGTATATTTACAATTGGACTCAAGAAGGGGTTGATATTGATAAAAAATATGAAAAACATAGAAGCGATATTAATCAAGCCTCAAACAAGTGGGGAGAGGATCTAAAAAAGAAAGTAAAAACTAATTATAAAACAGCATTAAGAATTATTGAAAAAGGATCAGAAGACATGACTAGATATCTTGTCTATAGTGCGCTTGAAGAAGATGCAACTATCATAGGCGGATATTTAGATAATTTATCATTTCAAACAGGTGGTATAGAATCAAAAGCAGATATACAATTATACCTTTTAAAGAAAGGTAAAGTAATTCTACAAGGTTATTCGTTAAAGTTATATAGTAATAAGAGCGTAGGTTTAGCGAATACAACTGCAGCAGGTTTGGCAGGTCATTTAGGTGGTTCTAAAGCAGAAGATGAAGTTGTAGAAAAAATTAAGACAGATAAAGAATTATCTAGAATGATAACAGGTGCCGGCCTTATTGATAAAGTCAAACAAGATCATAAAAAACATTTAAAAGGTGATATAAATGCTACAAATAGATTAATGACACTTAGAGCCCCTCGAATTAGTGGATCTGATGAAGAAAAAACTAGACAAATAAAAGCATTAGATCAAAAAGACTTAGAAAAAGAAAGACGAATTCTTAGAGAACCTATAAACCCCAGAGTGGCTAAAATCGTTTATGACATCATTAAACCATATTCAAATACACCAGAATTTGGAGAAAATATATTAAAGATGCTAGGATTTACAGATAAAGATACTAAGATGTTAATGTCTGTATCTACAGAAAAGAAAAGTTTAATACTTGATGATCATCCGGATTTAGATGTTAGTCATATTACTTTAGAACATGTAGGAGTTTCAATTAAAGTGGTTGGGCCTACAGGAAAAACTATAGTATCCTTCGGAGTTAAAGAAGGAGAAAGAAAGGCAGTTGCCGGTAAAGTTAGTTTTGCCGATGTTGTACCAGTTGATTTAGCTAAAGCCCCGTTATTTAAACAAGAAAAATAAAATGGATAATAAAGAAAGAAATAAAATAGTACGTTCATTTAATTCTAAATGGAAATACAGATATGATAAAGAACAGTATGGAATGAATGATGCCTGGAAAATTATTAGATCTGCAGACACCAATGGAAAATATGTTGGTGATTGTGAAGATTATGCATTATCTATTCTATGGAGACTTTGTGAAGAAAACGATTTAAAAATGTGGTGGATGTTAATCACTCACCAGGCAGGGATATGTTTAGTTGGACCAAGCAAAACTAAAACTTCTCATGCAGTATTAAGATATAAAGGTGAATATGTAGATAATTGGACTAAAAAGTTTGGACCAAAATCTGCCATTGAAAAGAATCACACATTCCATATTTTTTATGGATATGGTTGGGCTTATCAGACAGCTTTGAAAATGATTCTTAGTAAAATTGTAAGGACAATAAAGAAATGAAATCCTTTAAAGAAATGATTAAAGTTCCAATTAAAGTAGGAGATACTGTATTAGGCGGTAGATTTAAAAACAAAAAAATTAAAGTTAAATCAATAGGCAAAAATGCAAAAGGAGATTTAACTATTAATGGAAGACCATTAATGAGATATAGGATAATACCACAGGACGCAGAATGAAAACCTTCGAACAAATAAGAGAAGAACAGCAACAGCTTGAAGAAGCGGTAATTAGAGAATATGTTCGCGAAGGAGAAAAGTTTGCAAAGGCATTTGCCAAAGCTCTAGGCGTAACGGTTTATGAATTTTCTAAAACAACATTAAAAACAATAGTTAAGAACCCAATAAACTCTTTAGCGGCAGTAGGATTTCTAGCAGCTTATTCCCTTGCTCCTACTGCAACTTTAACTACTGTTAAAGGAGCTTGGTATGGTCTTATGAGACTTATTGTTAGTCCAATTTATAGTCATTTTAATCCTCTCTATACACCAATTAAATCCCCTTGGGGACGTATTTTGACTGGTCCCTCAGATGGTTGGGGTCCTGTTGATGCGATAATAGATAATATAGGTATAGGAGTATTATCGATCGGTGGACTAATGATAGCTCTTTATGGAAAGGAAGTAGGAACAAAAGTTATTAAAACATGGAATAAATCAATGGAAAAATCTAATATTAAAGCAACCAAGAAAACAGATAAAAGAGCTGCAAAAGCACTAGGAAAATTAATAACAAAAAAATGAGAACATTCAAACAACAAACACAACTTCAAGAAGCAAAAAATACTCATATGACTCATATTGAGGATTTGGTTCTTGACGGAGGAGTTAAGGGAGCCCGCCAGGCTATCAACGCGCTACGCGCACTAAGAGATATGCTATCAGGATCCGCTACAGCCGCAGTAGACGTGACCGTTAAATGGGACGGGGCTCCCGCCGTTTTTGCCGGTGTCGATCCTAGCGATGGAGAATTCTTTGTCGCTAAGAAAGGTATATTCGCAAAAAATCCAAAGGTATATAAATCACATGATGATATAGAAGATGATACTTCTGGTGATTTATCTAAAAAACTTAAATTAGCCTATGATCATCTTAAAGATCTAGGTATTAAAGGTGTCGTTCAAGGTGATTTTATGTTTGATGGAGACGATTTAGAAACACAAAAACTAGATGGAAAATCACACGTTACTTTTCATCCTAATACTATTATGTATGCGGTGCCTAAAGGATCCAAATTACAGAAGGAAATATCTAAGGCTAAAATTGGAATAGTCTGGCATACTTCTTATTCTGGATCTTCCTTTGAAAATATGAAAGCCAGCTTTGGTGGTAATATTACTTCAAAAATGAAAAAGACTTCAAAGGTCTGGATGCAGGATGCTACTCTTCCGGACGTATCCGGTTCGGCAACAATGACTAGAGCCGAAACTGCCGTAGTGACGGGACATTTATCCGACGCCGGAAAAATGTTTAGAAAAATATCTTCTACAACCCTCAAAGAGTTAGAAGACAATAAAGAATTAAATTTAGTTATCAATATATACAATAATACTAAAGTAAGAGCAGGTGAAAGAATAACAAATACTAAAGCTCATGCATTAGGTTTAATTAAGTTTGTAGAAGATAGATATGCTAAACAATCAGATAAATTAAAATCTGATAAAGGAAAAGCCGGTGTTGAAGCTAAAAAATCAGCTTTAATGTCATTTTTTAGTAAAAGTAATATAAAAAGTTTACAAAATGTATTCGATTTGCAAAATAATCTCGTCGATGCAAAACTAATTATTATAAATAAACTAAACGGACTGAATGATATTGGGACGTTTGTGAAAACTAGATCCGGATTTAAGGTGACCAACCCAGAAGGTTTTGTCGCCATAGATAGAACGGAAGGTGGGGCTGTAAAGCTTGTTGACAGACTAGAATTTTCTGCAATGAACTTTTCGCCAGATATAATTAAAGGCTGGGATAATCCAGGCTAATGGGACCGAGGATATGAAAAACATACAAGTACAACGTACATCGGCTGTAGAATTCTTTACGGCTCCTCTCCCTATAAAAAAAGAGAATTAATATGGTTAAATCATTTACTGATTTCTTGACTGAAGATAGTGGTAGTATAACATTTGTTTTTGGAAGGTTTAATCCTCCTACACTAGGACATAGAAAATTATTTGAGGCTACAAAAAAAATAGCCAGAGGTGGGAAATATAGAATATATCCTACTAAGACACAGGATAAGAAAAAGAATCCTTTAGACTTTAAAGATAAAGTAAAGTATATGAGGAAGATGTTCCCTAGACATGCTAGGAATATTATGTCTGATAAAGACGTAAGAATGGTTTTTGATGTAGTTAGTAAGTTATACGACCAAGGATTTAAGGATGTAACTATGGTTGTTGGTGAAGATCGAGTTGTTGAATTTAACAAAGTTTTAAATAAATATAACGGCGTTAAAGGAAGACATGGATTTTATCAATTTGAAAATGGCGTAAAAGTTATAAGTGCCGGAATGAGAGATCCGGATTCAGACGATTTAGAAACTAAAATGTCTGCTTCATTATTAAGACACGCCGCTTCAGAGAATGATTTAGAAACTTTCTCTAAAGGTATGCCATCAGATTTTAAAGATACACAAGATCTTTTTAATTCTGTAAGAAAAGGAATGGGACTTGAAGAATCTCATAACTATCGTAAACATATACAGTTAGAAAAGGTTTCTGACAGAAGAGAAGAATATGTACAAGGTGAACTTTTTAAAGAAGGCGATGAGGTAGTACTAAAAGAAAATAATGAAGTTGGTACTATTAGAGTGTGTGGATCCAACTACGTATTAGTAGAATTTGGTGGAGACATACGTAAAAGATGTTGGTTAGATTCTGTTGAAAAACTAACCGAGGAACATGGTGCTGGTGAATGGGGTACTGAAGAACTAGTTAAGAACTATCAGAAAGACACACCAGGACAAAAAGAGATTTTGAACTTTGGGCAATTTGTGCTTAAAGACGATTTTAAATTAACTCCGGCCTTAAAAGCAGAGTTAGAAAAAATAGCAAATAAATTAAAACAAAAAGATTTTCGTGATAAAGGACATAAAATAGCAACAGCTATGAATATATTAAAACGAAAACATGGGTACTTAAAATAGAGGGTAATATGAAAAAAGAAGCACATGGAGATATGTCTGGATCAAAACTAACTAGTTCAGAGATCAGCAAATATTTCAGAAAAAATCCTAAAGCAAAGAGAGTTAGAAAAGCTGTCGAATTCGCTTTAGATCACGGTGGAGCAATGACTTACGCTGTTAAACAAATTGAAAAAATGAAGAGAGGATTATCAGATCATCCTGAAGTTAAAAAAGCTTTAGACTATGCTAACTTTGGCGAAAGTGTAGCAAGAGATTTATTTAAATCAATAGTTACTGAAAACTATACTAAAAACTTTCAAAATCTTGTTGTAGCTCTTAAATTCAATCCGGTTCAACAAAAAATCCTAGAAGATTTTATATCTACAGGCTTAGTAGAAAATCAATATGTAGGCAGAGTTGCAGGTACTAAGAAAGAAACAAAAACTTATGCCGCTTCAAAAAAATATAAAGGAAATAATGAGAATGTAAGAGAATCATTAATGAAAGCCCTCAAAGTTAATGAACATCAAAAAAATATTCTTAATAAGTATCTTAATACCGGAAAGGTCATAGGAAAATATACTGGTTCTATAGCCGGAACTAGAAAAACTACTAAATCTTATTCAGGATATCAAGGATTCACAGAACAAACTTACCCCGTTTTATTTGATGAATTAAACGAAGCAAGAAAACCTAAAGCCGACGGTAGAGGATTCAAATGGAATAGAGAAGATCATCCACCCCTTGCAGACGATACTGTTGAAATAGATTTAGATATGGCAAATTGGGATGATAAAGGTGAAACCGATGGTGATAAAAAATATAATGTAAAAGGTGTCTCAAAAAGATTTAAACTTAAGTTTAGACGCTCTGGTGATACTTGGCTAGCTAAAGGTAAAGCCGAGGATGTATTCTATTATATAACTACAGAATATGATGGTAATTCTGCTTCAGGAAAAGATAAACCTGCTTCAATGGATGTAGAACAAATTACAGAATTCTGGCCAGAGATATATGATTTTTATGCTCAAGAAGAAGTTAAAGAAAGTTGGCTTGATGCAAAAAAGATTCAAGTTAAATATAGAAAAGAAATAAAATATCTTAAAAAGAATAACAATGCATCTGGTTCTAAAAAAGAACAAGAATTACTAGATGCTATTTCTTCCATATTAATGAATAAAGAAAATGGCCGTTGGAAAGATCCAGACTGGGCCGATATGAAAGCTTTAGAATTAATCTGGGATGACGAATGGGATAGGTTAAAGTAATGAAAAAATTTAGCGAATTTAAAACATTAAATACAGAAAAGTATGATGCATATTATGCCATGGTTGATGCCAAGAAAATGGCTAAGAAAAAAGGTGGCAAACCGGAAGATTATATCGATGCCATGATGAAAAAAAGAGGATATAAAAAAGATACTTATTCTGGTCATGGTGTTTGGAAATGGATAAAAGAAGAAACTATAAATGAAGGTGAATTAGAAATTAATTTTAAGAAATTTGCTAGAAGTGAAAAGAAAAAATTAATAAAACTTCTAAATAGTCTAGAAGTAAAAAGAAAATTTAATTTAAAGACTGTAACATCACCTATGTTAGATAGATCAGTAACTGTCAAAGCTTATTATTTAGATTTAGATGATCTTAGAGATTATCTTAAAGATAAAGGCTATAAATGGAAAGATGGTAAAATGTGGGCCGGCAAGCCTATGGATATAACCATGGAATCTATTAGTGAAGATGTTAAAGAAGGTACAATGAAATCTGGAATCTTTGATAGTGATGTTAGAAAAAGAAAAGATGCAGCAAGAAAATTAGTTTTCTTCTTAAAGGCTAAAAGAAATCAAAAAATAGGACCAATGGATGATAACACTGGTTCTAATAAAGCAATTGAAGCTTATATTAAAGAATTAATGAAATATGTATTTGATGATGAGATGATAGATAACCTCTATCCAACAGGAAAAAATGTAAATGTTAAAGCCAACGACATCGTTGTTAAACGACTTAAAAAAATGGGCGTAAAGGTAAAATAATATGGCATCAGCACAACAACAAAGAGACGAAGCGGCACAAAGGCTGGATCGTATAGAAGAAAAAATTGATAAGATGTCCGAGGCGATTGTATCGTTAGCTCGGGCTGAAGAAAAAATTATGTCGATGGAGAAATTCCTTCATCAACAGTCAGATCAATTGATTGAACTGACAAAAAGGGTTAACAGTGTAGAGGATGTTGTTGCAACAAATACTACAACGGTTGGCGTTATTAATAAAATGTTTTGGATAGTAATAGCTGGTGCAGCTACCGCTATTACCGGAATGCTTTTAATGCAATACTAAACAGGAGACTATAATGAAATTGCAAGATAAAGAAACTCTAAGCATTGCTAATGCAGTAAAAGATGTTTTAGAGAAAAAGATAGTGAAGGAGATAAAATATCCTCACAAAATGTATAGTCCAGAAGGTAAAGAAGTTACTGCCAGTAATAAAGAAGAGCATGAAGCTTATGTTGCCAAAGGATATACACACGACAAACCTGTAAAGGAAGTCGATGAACCTCAACCTAAAGGCGAGAAAGAACTTAAGGCCAAACATCCAGTTAAAAAATCTGGTAGTACAGAAGATGGTAAGGTAGTTAAAGAATCAGCTGAAATGCTAGAAGGAAGAATGGATGTTGCAACAGTTACGACTGGTGCTTCTAATTCTCCTGATGAACCTATAAAAAAGGGTGCTAGACGATACAATGTTAAAGTTGTAAAAGTA
>Ga0208011_1000196_pt1 | contig 25801 bp, 21 predicted proteins | sample 7_EtaG_FD_184080 | JGI IMG/M metagenome (GOLD analysis project Ga0208011, IMG submission 184080) | Marine viral communities from the Subarctic Pacific Ocean - 7_ETSP_OMZ_AT15161 metaG (SPAdes) (version 2) | ecosystem: Environmental > Aquatic > Marine > Oceanic | place: Pacific Ocean | collected...
TTTTTTTGACGTGAATAACGAGGCATTGTTTTACGCAGGTCTCCATAGGTATTTAGAAGACAAAAATAGTAGGTAGGTTCCTAATCGCCGCTACTCCTAAACCTACCAAAGGGGAGTACCGCAGTCCAGGTAGCGACCTTGACTAGTATATTATAGCATAAAAAAAGAGGGGATTAACCTCTCTAATATTATGCAAGAAATTTTCTATAAACTCCTTGTTTTGACATAGGTTCGTGTTCTAAATCAGTAGGTGTGGTACTAAATTCAATCATACCATCTTCTCTCATTATAATTTGATCGGTAGCATAACAGAGCATGGCATAAAGTAAATCCATTCTCTTTTCATTACTCAAATCAATTGCATTCTTATTCCAGAACTTGACGAACTGATTTGTTAAGGTAGATACATTACTATCTTCATCTAGTTCCTCATCCAATAATTCAAATAAAGTAGAGCATTCCTCAAGTTTACCATATCTCTGGCATAATGCAATAAATGCGGATACAGTTTTCTTTTGACAGCTGTACTTATTGAATAAGTTTTCATAATCACCAGATTTCATTATTGCCAATTGAATATATGAAATCCAATCTTCATAGTGATATATTGCATTTTGAATAACAAGACGATCACCTTTTCTTCTTTTTAAAACATCTCCTAATATAGATGCTTCATTTATATGTGCTTTTTTATACTTACGTTGAATCTCATCAATAGGACGACGTGGTTTGCCAGATGCAGTTTTAGAGAAGCATCCCAAATCCACACCAGTTACTACCACGATAGTAAACGTTCTTTTTTGTGGGCATTTGGCAATAGCAGCAAGACGATGTTGTGCTTCAGTTAAATTACCTTCTACATTAAAAGTTATAGGTTGTCCGTCTAGTAACCAATTATCACTTTCAATACTCTTAAATATTTTATTAATTTGTGATTTAGTTATCTTCCTATTATCTTTATTATGATAATCAAGAATATATTGTGCTTGATATGGAGTAATATCCGTTACAAAGGATTCATACTCATTAGATTTGGGTTCAAAATGAAGAACCTTTGTTGCTGTAGTTGTTGTCATAGTGTGATTAGGTATAATCAAGATATACTATAGCACATCCCATAAAAAAAAGACCTCCCGAAGGAGGTCTTTGTAACAAATGGAAATATATCCATCTATATCACATAAGGTTCTTAACTGCAACGCGCCTATAATAGCGGTTCTTGTTAACGTTAAGGAGACCCATGCCTTGAGCAGTTCCGTCCGCGAATGGGTTTGCGACCATGCCGTAGCGGGTCTTAAAGCCAATTTTGGGCTGGAAGGTGTTTTCTCCGACTGCACGTACCATCTGTAGTGGAACGTAAGGGCAGTAGAATAAACCTGCGTCATAAGGTGAGGAACCTTTGTAACCAACAACATAGTACTGGTTGCCAGGAGAAGTGTTAGCAGTTTGCGTAGCACCACCAAGGTTAGCAGCATATGGGTCGATGTATACACGGTACTTACCTTGCAGAGTTCCTGCGAAAGTATTACCAGTAGGATCAACCTGAAGGTTAGCGTTAAGTGCTGGAGTATAATCCAGAACGCCTGCCATTGTAAGAGCAGAAGCAACGTCTGCAGAGCAAAGGATGATGTTACCCTTTCCGCGACGAGTTCTTTGTGCGATTGCGTTTGCGTCACGCTCAATCTGGAAGATAAGACCCTTGAACTTCTCAACAGACCATCTGCCGTTTGAGTCGATGTCTAGGTCAAATACACCTGGAGTTGCAACGTTTTGTACAGCGCCTTGCTCAGCAACCTTATAGATTGTTCTAATGACTTCCCTGTTGATTTCAGCAAGGATTTCAGTAGAAAGGATGTTAGCAAGTTCTGCTTCTGCGTTTAGACCGTGGATCGCCTTAAGGTCTTGAGCCAGTTCTAAACTGTACTCAGCTTTTAGCGCACGAGACTTAGCAGTAACAGTGACTTTCTCGATTGAGAATGCCATCTGTTGGAATGCATCAGCACCAGTGCCTGAAAGTCCTTCAGCACTAGCAGTGTTCATTCCCTGACCGACGTTATAATCGCCAGCAGTTGCAGTCGAGGTTGGGTTCAACACAGATGGGTTGTTACCATTCTGTGAAGTAGTACCCATACCAGTTCTTAGTGAAGTGAATCCACCGGTATCATCTTCACCAGCGGGTTGACCAGAGAAGGCAGAGTTTGCTTCGTTGTAGAAGGCTTCTGTGCCAAGGTTGGTCTTGTAGCGGGAACGCATTGCAAAGATTAGTCCAGTAGGACCGCTCATAGGCTGAACGCCAGCAACGTCATATGCAACCAAATTAGGCATTGCACGACGGATTAGGCTGATCAGTACGGGGTCGAAACCGGCCATTGGTCCGGATGCTGTTGCATCAGCGGACAAACCAGCAACAGTGGAAGTAGATCCAGTGCTGTTAGTTGGTACTGCCTCAGTCAACATTGATCCACCGTTCTCAAACGCGGATTGCTCTCTGAGGAATTTTTCTTGGTTTTCTAGCAGGACAGCGGTAACTGCGCGACGATGATTATCTTGGATCTTATCAGATCCTTCATGGTCGAGAAGTGGAGCCCACTTTTCCTGCAATTGTTCTGATTGGAACATTTGCTTTTTACCTTTTAAAGTTAGTTAGTTTGATTTAATGTTGAATTCATTACTACTTGTTAACCATCGACATTGTTTTGAGGTATCTAGCCATTGATCCTGAATGAACTTCAGGTGCGGCTTCCATTCCCTCGGAAAGGGTCTCGGTTTTAGTAGCCGTTGGTACAGACTTACCTGGGAAATAAGATTCCTTAAGTGTCTCCAACTTCTCACGATATTGATTTTCACTATCAAACTCTACACTTTCGGAAAGTGATGCAAGCTTCTCTTTCTGAGTGTCGGCAAGACCTTCAGAAACTTGATCGAATACTCCTACCGCAACCGACTCTGCGAGACGCTTGTTTAGGGAAACATTCTTCTCAATTTGCTCATTGAGTTTGGATTCCATATCATCTAGTTTTTCTACCATGCTCTCAAGTACATCATATTTTTCTTCAGGGATTGATACATAATGTTCTTCAAAAAGACCTTTTAGACCAGTCATAAAGGACTCAGTGAGTTCTTCTTTAAGACCGCCTTGTACTGCGAGTTGATTCTCAGTGAACCATTCGTCAGCAACATATTCTAAGTAGGAATCAACACGCTCATTAAGTGCGCCTTTGATTTCCTCGACTTCTTCTAGGAGTTTTGAGTCATATTCAGTCTCAAGAGTCTCCTTAATTTGTGAAACCTTACCTTTAATGGCGGCTTCTAGGATAGTCTTGGCCTTTTCCTTGAACTCCTCAGAAAGTTCTTCGCCTGCAACTAGAGCGTCAACATCTTCTTCGATGCTAATCTCAGTATACTCAGGTGCTTCGTTAACAACTGCCTCGTCTTCGGCAGTCTCTTCTACTACAGTCTCCTCAACTTCAGAAACAACTTCTGTTTGAGGTTCTTCAGTGATGATGTCTTCGGCATCAACTTCAGCTTCTTCAGCTTTAATTTTAGTTGGTCCCTTAGGCATCGCTTGGTCTGCTTTTGCAGCGCCCTTGTTAACTACGTCTCTAACTTGCTTAAGTGTTCCGCCAGGTGATTTCAACTTGGCTGAATCGTTAGTTGGACTGTAGTTCTCAGGAGTTGGTCCACCTAGATCTTCGATCTGTGCGGTATTTCCTGGTGTGTCGGAAGGGTTTAGCTTCTCCATTGGCTGCGCTGGTTCTGCATTAGCATTTACCGCAGTCTTGGATTGCTTAACGTCCTCTTCCATGCTTTGTAATTGGGTGCCACTAGACATTTTTTTGTACTCCGAAGTTCTTGACTGTAGAAAAATCTATATTTATTTATAATGTTAAACTTTACAATGAGTTAATAAACTCATTAAACAAATTCATTTTATGCTCTTCAAGGCGTTTCTGCCCTGCAAGAGTATCAATTGCAGACTTAACTTGTTCTGCTTTTCTCTCTTTAAGAATGGTTCCTTCCCAGACCCATTCCTTACCTTCCATCACACCTTCAACGAAAGCATCAGGTGCAGAAGGATCAGCAACAATATCTGCTGCTGTGGCTAACATGAAGTCATCACTGACAACATTGAATCCCTCTTTGGTTGGTTTCAATGAACCAATACCACGAGAAGATACGCCAAGTTTTACACCTTCGCTTAAAAGTCCAGATGCAATCTTACCCATTGGTGTAGACTCAAGTATTTTTGCCTTACCAATGAAATTAGAACCAGACTCTCTTAAAGAGATAATTTTATGGGAAACTCTATCGAGGTTTACAGTGGGACTGTCTGGATGACCTAATTCACCAACTGCTCTTCCTTCAGCAACTTGTTCTTTGATATATCTACCAACTTCTTTTTGAAGAGTTTCCATTGGATACATCCGACCATTACGGTTCTTTATGTTTCCTTGTAGAAAGATACCTTCAATATACAAAGATTTCCTACCATTTCTTGATTCGGTAAGGATCTTAACGTCTTCGATTTCTTCTCTGATAAGTTTCATGGAATTAACCTCCTACAATCTGAACTTGCTGAACTAATAATGTTCCACTTCCACTACCTGCTGCACAAATACCAGCAACTTTAAAAGTACCTCTTAATTGAGCAAAGGCAGTTCCAAATCCCAGATATGCAGGACACTCTTGAGAATTGGTATCAATTCCAACTCTAGTAGCAAAATATCCCTCAACACCGTTTCCAGTATAAACAGTAGTAATTCCTACATCTCGAATAGATCCAGCAAAACCTGCTTGAGTAGTTCCATCGGCAGCATTATCAACATATAAACTAACTGCTTGACCTACAACGAATTGAGATCCAGTACCTTCTGGGAAATCAATTTCAGTTTGAGTACCAGTTGTTATTGCTACCACAGTTTGAGAACAAACTTGATTAAGACCAATAACTATAGGTTGCTCTCTTGTTACAACAAAATCTGCTGTAGTAGCAGTTAATCCCCCAGTAGCACTAGTGGCATGTGGAGAATTTCCTGTTGGAGCAAATTGCGATGAATTAACATGGATTGCTGAAGCACCGATAGCAACACATCGTAAGTATTGAGTCTTTTGATCCATCCAGGGAGTAGTGGCACTAGCCGCAGCCGTAACACTCAAACTAACTGCAGATCCTACGCCGACATATGCTGTCATTATCTTTAAAAGTTCAGTATCTTATTTATTTATAATTACTCTTATATAGATGGTGCCGGTTCTTCTCCTGCTCTTTCAGCAGCAGCTTCACCACTAATTTCCGCAGAAGCTTGATCTATAGCATCTTGTGCTTCTTTTTCACCAAAAGCATCTGCTGCTACATCAGGACGAAAATCATCCACTTTAGTGGCAGACTTAGTGAACAAAATATCTTTAATCTTATCACTAATATTTGCAGGTGATTCATCAGCAATAATCATATCCATTAATTCACTTTGGACCTGTTGGGCCATTTCAGACGAATTCAATTCAGTTTCAGTATCAGGCATTGTATTAAATGTGAGTAATCTCTAATATTTATGTATCATCACCACTAGGGGTAGAGTCATCACTATCTGTCTCCACTTCATGGTGTGTAAAATTATAGTCAGTAATCATTGCAAATAAGCGGGCTTGATACCAATCCACAAATTCCATTTCTTCTTTTGGTCTATCCGGTTCACCTTGCCAAATAGTTTTATAATTATCGAGACTGCTGGATATCATCCGCACTTCTCTAATATTAAATCTTTGCTCTGCCCACCAGCTTAAATCATCTTCTTCTCGTTGGAAATCATACTCATTCTTCTTTCCACCGACGGACATTAAATTTCGCCGCCTTTAGGCTTAACCAAATTAGCATCCGATTGTGCAACAGAAGTATCTACATCCATAGATCTTAATGCAGCATCTGGTTCTTGTCCCCCAACAGGAGCCCCAAGTTCTCCTTCTATTGGTAATGGTCGGAATCCACCACTACCTTCAGGGTCTAGCATCATGTCTGCAGGATCAGGAATAGTACCATCCTTAATTTCTTTCTTGATAAGTTTATCTTGATCCAAAATTTCTTCATCACTTTGATGTAAGATATTACGTCTTACATAATCTTGTGAAAAATACTTTCCAATATAAGGTTCGGCAGTAGCAACACTTGCCAATCTTTCATTTAAAAGTTCAGTTTCTTTTAATTCTGCAAAGTGATTATCATATAAGAAGTCATATTGGATGTGTTCACTCATGATTTCCCAGTCTTCTGGGGTCACAATGTTCTTAAGAAGTAGTTGAGTCTTAAGTAAATCAGTGAATAAACCGGAGAATCTCTTCCTTAAACGACCTACAAACTTACTGAATTTAACTTCATCCCTTAAGATCTCAGAAGATCTGCCCAAGTTAAACCCACCTTCTCCATCCATTCTTGAGGGAGGAACATTAAGTGAGCGGTAGAGCTTCTTCTTAAAATATTCAATATCAGTGATTTCTCCAAGGTTTTGTCCTCCTGGGAGTGTTGTGATTTCGGTTCCACGACCACCTTCTCTTCTAGGTAACCAGAAGTCTTCAAGCATCGCCATGTATTTTTTGTCATCACGAACTTCCCCTGTCTTAGCATCATAGACCAACTTGTTACGATATCTCATCATAACGTCACGGAGATATTGTTCTGCCTTTACTTTAGGTAGATTGCCGACATCAATATAGAATATTCTGCGTTCTGGGGCTCTTGATAATCTGTATATAACCAAACTATCCTCAATCATCCTAAGTTGATTAAGTGATTTAATTGCTTTATGAAGATAAGAAAGTACAGATCCTTTATTCCTATCTACTAATCCACTGGTACAATACGCAATGGAATCTTTGGTCATCTTAATACCAGCAGTTTCCTGAGTATAAGTAGAGTTCCCTACAGGATAAACCGCTTTAGGATTGTAGATGAAGAACTCTTCCATTCTAGGCATTACAAATTCCATAGGATTATCATTGCCTGGAATTAGTGAACTGCGTTCTCTTTCCTTATCATGTATCTGCTTACGGACATAACGCATTTTCATTGCGTCAATATAACGTAATTCCTGTATTCCCTCGTGAGGTGCTTTTAAATCAATTACTTTATTATAATATAATCTACCATCAATATACCAATTACGATATATCTCATGGCACTTTTTATCAAAATCCAATAAATCTAAAACATATTTAAATTCTTCTCTTATCTTCTTCTTAATACCATCACTAGCATTTAAATTATCTAAATCAACTTGTACAGGAACATCATTAGTATCTGATACAATTGCTTCATTTACAATATCTTCAATAGCACTATCACACTCTGGGTGTAATGCCATTTCACGATAACGTCTAATCAGTTCAAATTCTGTCTTATAGACGCCTTCAATATCTACATAAGAACCAAAAAAACCACTGCTCAAATAGTGTTCTTGCCCGTCCGCATCAGTGGGGGTAACGGGAGAAACTACGCCAGGGTTTGCTGGTTCAGTATCCTCAATAGAGAATCCAAAAAGTTTGGCCATAATTTATTTCCGAGTACTTTTAGACTTACTAATATTTAGTTAGTCTTATTATACCACACTTTAGCCGTTAGGAGTACCGCCCGCAATCAAATTAACAGACTGAACTGCGAATTCAACTGTAAACTCTTCTATTGTATCTCCTGAATCATAAGATAAGTCAATAGGAGAAACTGTAATTGGGAAAATATCCACAAATTCATATTCTTTTAAAACTGTATTAGCAGTTCCATCACTATTAGTACTGGCAGGAGTTGATCCTCTACCAAGTTGGAAGACCTTTGCATTAACCATATAAGCACTAGGATCAGTTGCACCTAAGTTATTATCTAACCTAGCAATTTGCTGTGTCCATGCTTCAAATGCATTCCTTAATCTAAAATCTTCATCTTGAATAACAGTTATTGACCAATTATCAATAGTTCTGTCTCCAGCAACTTTAAAAATACGACCCCTAAACGGAATATCAATGGAAGCGATATTTTGCCCAGGCATTTGAGCCGCTTTACACATATATCTAAAGATATCCGAATCCCAATTTATTCCCTCAGGTAAAGTAGTTAATTCTACCTCGAATAGATTGGGTCTAGCGCCGCCACCTATGAGTGCCGATTTAAATTGAGAAATTGTTTTATTTTCTCTTGTAGTTGCCATGATCTTTAATCCTCCTTGTTGTTATTTAGATCTATTAATAAAGTTATGCTCTACCTGCTACTTCTTCAAAACTGACTCCAGTTCTGGTAGCAATGAAGGTTAGAGTTACATAATTAATAGACTTCGCAGGCTTCAGATAAATGTCTGCGCGGAACTCATTGTTGTCGATAACATCAGGAGTGTTGTTTGTGGTATCACAAATAACTAGGAATCCGTAGAGACCTCTCTTTGCCTGAACATCACGGAGATAGGGTTCAACAATATTACGGAAATTCGCCCGTGTTAATTCATCGTTAAGTTCAAAGAGTTGTGCTTCTGCTGCCTTCTGTAATGATTGCTCAATAGTAAGGAACAAACGACGAACGTTAATTCTGTCGAATGCAGATGCATATCCAAGACCAGTCTTATCACCAAAGAGAAGTGTTCCTATTCCAGGTTGAGTGATAACAGAGTTAACTCTCTTAGGATAAAGGATATCTCTTTGTGCCTTATCTGGGTTGTATGCAAGTTTAATAGCATTGTTGATAATACCACGCTGTTGACCTGCAGGTGAGAACCAAGGATAAGAAGTAATCGAAGTGCGACACATCAAACCAGCAATGTCAGCATTCGTTGGAATGTAACGGAACTTGTTATTAAACCTGTCGTAAGTATACTTATAACCACTATCAAATACTGCGTAAGAAGAAGATGATAGGGAAGCAAAGTATTGAACCAAATTATTGGTCTGAGTTGTGGAATTAGTAACCCCAACCAAATCTGACCTATGTGGTCCAACGCTAGCAACACAATCCTTTCTGCTATTTGCAAGAGAAATTAGTTTGTTTGCTTTTGCTTGAGAATCCTGAACGGTATCTCCACCAGGACCCATAATAAGGAAATCAACCTCAATTTCGTCCTTATTAGAGAACTCATTGTAGGAAGTCATCAAATCTCCAAGAGTTGCGGAGAAAGCATTATATGTACTTCCAGAACTTACAACGCTACCACCAACAGAGTAGTCATCACCACCTGAAAGTGTATAAGTCTTGTTACCTATAACGTTGAAGTCAACTCCTTGGGCATCGATACCCCATGTACCAGCAGCAGTGCCGACTGGAGTATAATCAGTTGTACTAGAGAAAGTACTTGCTCGTGGATATGATTCCCAGGAGGAATAAGTATTATTTGTTCCACCAGGATTGCCACCAGCATAAACATTGTCGGAGTAATCTGCAATAAATTGCTCGTACCAGTTCTTGGTTGGAGCATTAACTGCTGATACTGCATCAAGTGCTTTAGAAAGATTTAGATGCTTCTCTATCACATTACCCTGAATACCAGTAATCTTACCAGTATCATCAGTTACAACAATGTGAAGTGCATCGTTCGCAGAATCTCTATCTAAGCAATACTTAGTAGTAGTTGGTCTTCCAGCAATTTCCTTCCAGGAAATAGTAGCATTTGTAAGACCCAAAGTTTGTTGGTCATACCAGTCTTTAACTGGATCAGTAATACCAGAAGAAAGATTAGGTGTAAATCCAGTTCCTGTAACAGCAGCACTGTTATTAACAGTCTTAATATAATTACCTGCTGTAAAGGCGGACCCAACAGTATCTTCTGAATAATCAATAAGTGTTTCTGTTCCAAATCCAGAAACTCTAGAAACAATTCTTACATCGATAGTGCTATTAGCAGCAGTACTGCTATCTGTATTAACACCAACGATAATACCTTTTAGATAACCACTATATTGGGTAGTTGTTCCCAATCCCGCTATAACACCATCAATAGGTGCAGTAACACCATAACCAATCGTGCAACCAATTGCTGCTGGATCAGTAGTGTTAACGTGTAGGGTTTGGTCAGCGAAATTGTCGATGAAAGTGATCTTTAGATCGTTTGCCCAAGAACCAGGGTTCTTTGCAGCGAAAGTAAAGTCTGTTGCATCGTCATGATTATTGATATAATCGTCATAATTGTCGATTCTACCACTTCCTGTCATCGAAGTAGAAGCAATTCCCACTCCAGCGTTAGCATTTGCTAGGTATGGACCAGCAGTTCTAACTACCTTAAGGACTCCACCGTAAGTCAAATAGGAAGCAGCACTCATCCAATACTCGTACTGAGCACTAGTTGACTGGGGCTTACCAAATACATTTATAAGGTCTTGTTCCGTAGAGATATCTACTGGGTCATTAACAGGTCCAATTGTAAATGGACCGGCAATTGCGCCAATATTATCTAATACGTTTTCAGCCCTTCCTACGGTTAAATCAACCTCCCTAGTCAATACACCAGGAGACAATTGAGGAGTAGCCATGTCTTGTTTTCTCCGAATTTCTCAGTTATCTAGGAATTATTTATTGATTTCTACGTTTACGAAAGATATTCCCACATATAAGATTTATCCCCATACTCATCAGCGTTAAACCAGCGGTCTCCATCATCATCTACAAAACTTTCATCACCCGTTCCATCAGCCATAAAACCAAAAGGAGCCATGTCTTGATCTATTTGATTCTTCTGCTCTTCATATAATCTTTTTCTTACATCTTGATCAGTTAACTCCTTAAAATAATCACATTGGACTAACCATGCATAGATGACTAAACACATAGCAAGGTCATCATTACATCCTTCTTCTGCTTCAAATGAATTACTTTTATGAATGAATGTAGTCAATTCACTCATAATCTCATAATCAGTAAAAAGAAGTTTGCTCTCCTCAATTAATGTCTTCAAGTTAAGAGAACCAACCTTTTTAACAGTCTTTGACATCTTAACTCCCAATTGAGTTTTCTTGCCAGAAAATCCCTGTCCAATTACTTGTCCTGCTCTTCCTCTCATAGAGGTCATTAAAAGATTCTTATATTCTAAATCAAAATTAAGAATAGATGCTACCTGATCCCCAATGTCATTAACCTCACATAAAATAAATGCCTCATTATAACTCTTCCCAACTTCTTCTATAATACTTGGGAATAACATAGGTTTAATCTCATTATTCCTATACTTTGCTACTACCGCATGGGGGAACTCAGTTATGTCTATTACTACAAAAGCAGAGAAGTCTTTTCCTACCCCTCTTGCGACGTCAACAGTAATAACATAATCATGCCCTTTTTGGGGATCTACATAAACATCCAATCCCCCACTTCTTTTCTCTGGTTCTTGATAAATTAAAGATCTTAATTTACTTGGTGCAATCAATGTATCAACAGATCCTAAAAATTCACACTCAAACTCAATTTTAAATTGTTGTTCGGAAGTGTTGGCAATAGTCTGCTCTTTCCATACCTCATCCCTTCCAGGAACTTCAGACCAATGAACATCGGTGGGAACATATTGGTTCTTCCCTCTTTCAGCATCATGCCAATACCTATAAAAATGATTCATCCCGTGAGGGGTAGAAACCATTATGACCTTCGTAGTTTTACCAGAAGTAATAGTAGGATAAACAGAGGCAAAAAACGAATCAGCAATATGATTTGGAACGAATGCAAACTCATCCAAGAACAGGATATTGAAAGACATTCCTCGAACAGCTGAGGCGCTAGTCGAAGCAGCCAAGATTTTGGAACCATTTTCTAACTCCAGACTACCTTTATTCCAAGATATAATACCCTGCTGCATCCATTTAGGCAAATTCTCATATGCAGTTTGTAATCTCCCTAACAAGTCCCTAGCAGTCGCTGCTTTGTTCGCTAGGATACCAATATTAACATTATCATTAAATACTGCATAATGCAAGAGATAAGATACAGATGTAGTAGACTTACCAGTCTGCCTAGGCATCTTGCAGATATTAAATCTATTCTCGTGAAATTTGTGTATTAACTTCTCTTGGAAATCATAAGGTTCAAAAGGTACTAAACCTTCATCCAAACTAACAATCTTTACATGCTGTCTTGCAAAATAAACAGGATCATTTTTACATGCCATGAATTCAAGAATTTGTTCTTTAGTAAATTCTTGCTTAACATTGGCTTTCTTTAAAAGCGGATTACCTAGATAAACCTCATCCATAGTTGGCATAATAAAATCTCCTAATTAATCTCCCCTTTGAAAAAGAGGGGTTTCTGGGTCATAATCTGCAACACGATAACTCCACAGTTTAGCACCTGGATATACTTTATGCAGTTGATCAACAACTTCCTTACGAGAAGGTTTCTTTACTTGTGGGAAAAACATTTGAATACTCATGGTTCTTCCCCTCCATGCCAAATATACTTCTATTATATTTCCTGGTTTATTATACTTTGGTAGTCTTCTTACTTCATGCAAATCCAGTGGATCTTCCCATTCAACTGTGGGTTCAGGAACTTCTATGGGGTCTGGTTTTATAATATCAATAAATTCATATTCTGTTGGATTAAAATCATCTCTCCAATCAGATACTTCTACTCCTTCACTAACTCCACCACCATTGCCACCATTAGAACCATTGCCAGAAGAATAGGAGGAACCACTATGACCATTACTACCTCCATTACCGTTATGGGATCCATTGCCATTACCATTTTTTCCATTCTTTTTCTTTCCATTTTCACGATCATGATATACACCCCACCAAGTGCCCGAATATCTACCCGTTACCTTGACACACTTATTCTGAAGAGGGTCCCAAATATATCCTTGGTCGCAATGCTTCATAACCCTATGATACTTACAGGATCGGAATAAACTGTTGCTATACCAGTAGCACTTAACTGGACCCTATTTGCTTCAAAATTAAATTTAGTAGCATTCCCTAAACTGGTTCCATCACTCTGAATGCCAACTGCACCTGAACTATTAAGTTGACTTATAAGTTTAGGCATTTGCCGTCTCCAATACCGAAAGAAGAATCTTCAAAGTGCTATTAGCACCTGCTAAAGCAGTAACATAATCACTTGTTTCTAATACTAACTTTCCACCCAAAGGAAGGTAAGCATCATTTACTGGGACTTCTGCCTCATTAATAATTTGAGTCGTTGTACTACTTCTTATATGTGACATGGTAAGAGTAGTCATAGATGAAGCATAATTGGTTATATGGGCATACAAAATAATTCCCGTATATCCAGTAGGAGCAGTATATATGGTCTGACCTGATGTAGTCAGTTCTTTTGTATATGTTTTAAATCTATTAAGTGCTAATGCCATTTTAACTGAGTGCTAGGATAAAGGGTGTCATCTCATTAAATAAACTCTTACTGAATGATCTTCCACTAATGGTACCAGTTTCCTGGTTAATTTGTAAATCATCACCTATTCGGAAATTACCTGCTTGGTCGGTGCTAGTATAAAGAACTTGTCCACCAGATTCAGTATATACTTCATTTGCTTGAATAGTTACACCACCACGTTTCGGTGTGGCATCTGTGATATTGTTTCCAGCACCAACATATTCAAATGTATGAGAACTAGCAATAATTCGACTTGCTTGATAGAAGAATGCGGTAGAACCTACTCCTACAGCATTAAGTAAATTAGAGAAAAGAGTTACTGTAGTGATTCCAGCCGTAACTGGAGTAGAACTATTTATTGTATAATAGGTCTCTTCCATGTTAGCTGTGGCAGCACCACTAGATCCCCCACCTCCACTAATAGTCACATCTGGAGTCTCATCATATTGACTTCCACTACTAATAATAGTAATAGTATCAATAACTTCCCCATCTAAAGTAGCATATGCTGTACAGGTCTCTCCACTAGGACCATTAGGGTCATCAACGGTTATCGTTGGAGTAGAAGTATATCCACTACCACCACTAGTGACAGTAATAGATTTAACGTTCTCATAGAGTTCATCAAAATAACAAAGTTGTCCATCATAAGGTCTGTCCACTTCAATCTTTGCTGATCCTGCTGTAGCCCCTGCACCAGCATAAGTATGAGTAACGGTAGATATTCCTAAATTAACCACGAAACTAGTAGTGGAAGGAATTGAATCTACACTAAAAATAAATGGTTTCTTATATGGATAAGTCTTAGCACCATACTCACATGTAAATCCAATGTCAGAAAGGGTGACTCCCATTCCCACTGCAAACCCATGAGCAGCAGTGGTAGTAATAGTTGCTATACCACTAGTGGCACTATAAGCAACACCACTAATAGTACGAGTATCCGTACTTACATTTAAAGTTACTTCCTTCTGTGAAATAGCAGCACTCGAAGTAACTACACCCGTATATTGTAACTCACTAACTCCCTTAGCAACCAATCCATAAGTACCAAAACTACAGTTACTGTTAGCAATATCTGCTTGTCCACCCTTCTCACATTTAACTGCTTCGTTATTACAAATAGTGAATAGAGATACTAATTGAGCAAATCCACTATTAGTAACAGCAACACCAATACCCCCTTGATTATATTGGGTAAAGGCATCAACGTTCATTGCTTTAAGTAATCGTGCCTGATTACCATCAATATAAACACCAATTCCAGTTGTAGTATCACTGGTACAGTTCTGAATATAAGGACCTTTCCACTTACCACCACCTACGTTTTCGGCGATTTCAGTTCTTGGGAATCCAACAGAAGCAGCAGGGAATTCATGATCCCTAAAGGTCATATTGGATAGTTTACTTCCTTTCCTTACATGGAAGATATCACTAGTTGTATTATCTGCAATGATAGAAACAGTTCTTTGGTCATCACCTACAACAGAAACAAAAGCAGGAACTTCAATAGGATTATCTTCCGTATACTTACCAGAAAGAACCTTAACAGTAGTACCTGATTGGGCAGCACCTACTGCTGCTTTAACTGTTAAAAATGCATTATCAATAGATGTTCCATTCCAACTATCATTACCATCTTTGGCAACATAAAGAACATTAGGTGCAGAGTTAATACCAGAAGCAGTAGCATTGATACTTACACCAGCACCAATATAAATGGTTGAATTGGTAACTGTAACCAGACCGGAAGTGATGGTATTATTCTCACCATCAATAGTAACCGATCCTCTACCTACTGTAAGTATACCAATAATTCTGGTATCACCATCCACCATCAAGGCAGTTGTACCAACCCCGATATGAACTGTTCCTAACCCATTATTAGAACCAAAAGTAGAGAATCCTAATATCTTACTATTACCTCTGATATCAAGATCACTCATTCCAGTGATGATACCTAGAGATTCAATGTTTATTACTTCTCTCTTAAAGATAGTACCAGCAACATTAATATTACCATCAAAATATGCTACTGTATCAGTTGTACTTGCACCGCCGACATATAATGAATAATCAGATCTGGCGGTAGTAGCGATACCTACATTTTTAGTAGTACTAACACCTGTAGAATCGGATGCCCATGTTCCACCAGCACCAGATGATCCACCTGCGGCAGGTGCCCACATGCTAATCTCACTATCCCATGCTAGGACCCATCCATCAGTAGAAATTCCTGTACCAGCATAATCAACATCCTCCAAATCGGACATGATTCTAGCACCACCTCCACCAAAGGTTGCTAATTGATCCTGAACTCTATTAATGAATAATCGATAATGTTGTTGTAAATCTTGTAGAGTTACATATTCCTGATCAAGTGGAGTTAATGGGTCAGAATTTTTTACATCCGGAGGAATATTTAAAAGACCTTCTTGGAGAAGTTTATTTTCCTCATGAAGAGACTTATTCTCATCATGGAACTGACTTAAAGACTCTTTTAATTCTTGAACTTTTAAATCTAGATCTTCCTTTACCCCAGTTAAATTCTTCTCATTTATCTGGGTAACTGTTTCAACAAGTTCATCGATTTGTATAGTATCTACAACTTCTTGAAACTGTTTTGATAATCTATCAATATGCTTTTCATTTACTGTAAAATCTACATGTAAATTTTTAACCTTCTGGCCAACTTCTTCCTGAAAAAGATCTATCTCACTCTTTAACTCATTATGAAAAACCGAAGTACTGGTATCTAAATTTTCTTGAATATCACAAAGATTTTCCGTTAGATGATTCTCTACCCCAGAAACTCTTTGAGCAAAAGATTCTAATTTGGTAAAATATTCACCTAATTTTTTATCACTCTCAATCTCTCTATTTCTAAAATCCTTCCTATAATTATTAGAGAGTGCCTTGGATTCCTTTACAATAGTTTGAATCTTGGCAATCTGTTCTTCAAGAATATTTTTTACTATGCCATCTTTCTCATTAATATTATCTTGAAGGTAATTAACTCCCTCAGTAATAGTATCAATTCTCTTATCTAAAACCAGTACATCTGATGCTAAAAGACCAGTTACTTTCTTTATTTCTTCTTCTGATTTAAGTTTTGCTTCTACAAGATTCTTTCTATAGTTCTGTGCAACCTTTTCAAATCCCTCTTCTACCCCTGCTAGATTCTCTTTATAACTTGCATCAATAGATTCTACTACACCCTTTAAACTGTCCTCAACTTTCTTTTCACTTTCATTTATTCTTTCTTCAGTCTTTAACTCAGTATCGGCAAAAAACTTCTTATACTCTGGTAAATCTTTTTCTAATAAAGTTTTTACCCGGTTACCAATTGACTGAACATCCTCTTTAAGGGAAGAAAGACTTTCTTCATTTAATGCCTCAACATTAGCCGCAATATCAGAGATATCTGTATAGATATCTTTTCCCAAATCCTCAAAGGATTGTTTTACATCTTCTTTAAAAGCGCCAAATCTACTATCAACTCTAGTCTCAGAGTCAACAATTAATTTCTTATAAGAAGGAACTTCTTCTCCTACAAAATTATTTACTGCTTCGGATAAAGTCTCAAATTCTTCTTTTATTTCTAATACAGATTTAGAGTTTAAAGTTTTAACTCTGTCTTGAACATCTCTTATTGCTTCTTCTACAAAAAGTAGATGAGCCATCATAGCATCATCTAAATCCTTTTTGCTGGTGAAGCTCTCAATACTTTCTCTTATTTTCTCAACACTATTAGAAAGAGTTTCTACCCTTTCAGCATTCGCTTTAAAAGTATCAACAGATTCTACAAAATCATTTAAAGACTGAATATTGTTTAGATTATTTTTAAACGAATCAAAAGCTTCCGTAATCCTCTCTACCTGTTGAGGAGACGCATTCTTCATTTCTTCCTTTACATCATCAAAGGAAGAATTAGGATTTTTCTCGTAAAATTCTGACGGCTTCTTAAGTGGCACTTTGATATTCGTTATCCATAGTTATATTTATTTCAAAAAAAATCAGTCAGATTTAGGATTTTGTTGTTTGATTAATTTTGCCAAGTCGGCTGTAGATCCGACGAATAATGCATTGGTTACGTTATTAGGACCTTTGGATCTTTCCTCTTCATTAACCTCTTTAACTTTTTTCTGCAGATCTAATAATTTATCAGTAGCATCCGAAACACTTTTAATTAATTGTCCAGCAACTTCATATGCTCTAGGCATTTCACTTTCTTGAGCAATTTCAAGAATACCATTAATTGCTTCTTGTCCTTTCTCAATTATACTATAAAGATTACCCCGTGTATAGTCATAATCTTTTTCAATATCATCTTTAGTAAGTCTATCAGGTTTTTGTCTTTCAACTACAGTAGATTCCTCTTCCACTACTTCAGGAGTAATGTTAAAGGTTTTATCTAACTTATTATATTCTTTACTCATACTCATGAAATCGTTCCATCAAATCCAAAGTCATCACCCTCGGCAATATACGCTCTTTCTACTGCCTGATCAATATATTTAACGGGAGATCCCTTAACATGAACAGTGGCAGTAGTATTATCCATTCCTCTCTTAATAACCAAATTATTTCCATCCACCTGCTCGATTTGTACTTCTTCCCCTTCGAGGTCAAGATAATCTAATGCCTTCAGACTTCCAATAGCATCGACTTCCATAGTAAGTTGAGTATCAGTCATATCGGCTGCTACCAAAGTAGTAACATCTCCTTCATATGCCTGAATTGCTCTTGGAAGAACAGAGTAAGTAAGATCTCTTGTAGTGTTGCTGGTGTCAGTACCAGTAACATAATTGACCTTAACAGATCTAATAATATCATCAGTAGCAGCCTTGACAGGACCAAACATATATGTTTTGGCACTAAATCTTAATGTATAAAGAAGAACTCTTCTTTCACTAAAGTCTCCCTCATAATCATCCTGCATCGTAATATTTTCAAGTATAACTGGGATATCGCGCTTTTCATTAATGCTACCAACAAGATTTACTGTTACAGTATAAGCAGGTTGGAAATAAGGTAATATCTGTTCTACAATTTGTAGTGCATCATCATTAAGTTTACACATAATAGCAAGTTCAAATTGCATATTATATGGAACAGGCATAAATGCCTTACTTGTATTTTTATTAGTAACAGGATCCTTTACTAGAAATTTTTGAGTAGTTGTAACTTTCCGGGCAGGATCATATGTAAGACCAGTAAATTCAAAAGACATCCGTGGCAATGTCATTGCCGTTGGCTTATTTAAATCTGGTTGTTGTAATAAACGTGCTAAAAACTTCTGTGTTGGACCATACGCCAAAGGAACTTTTGTTGCGTTAACAACATCATCATCACTATTTGTGGTCTTGACAGTAATTCCATTAAAGAGAGTACCAAAAGAGATAATGGTTCTCCTCAAAATTTCGTTATAAAAATACTCAAACATTTTTAGATACCTCTTATATTATATTTATGGCACACCAAAGGGGTTCTGCTCAGTGAAGTCTAAGATTTCATCTGCTGCAGTTTCTATATTAAAGTTATCGGCATATTCATCAGTATCCGGATCTAAATCAATTATCCTAATTACTTGAGTGGCACCCGATTTAGATCCAGTAATGGTTTCACCAACTCGGAATCCAGCACCCCCCACAGTCGCTACTTCAAGAATATTAGTATCATCATTCCATGTTCTTACTCTTGCAGTAGTAGTAGAAGCAGACCCTGTTACAATCTCATTAAAGATAAAGTTACCACTGGAACCAAAGTCCGGATCGGCGATAGTAACAGTTGGCGCAATACTATATCCAGCACCAGCATTGGTTATTCTAATAGCAGTTATAGTTCCTGCAGTACTTACAACAGCAGTAGCAGCAGCACCAGCAGTAGTAACACCTGACTGGAATATTTCACTACTAAAGGTTATTTGAGGTGAAGTAGTAAATCCACCACCACCAATTAATCCACCAGCAGAAGTCATGGTTATAATACCAATACCTCCATCTGATATAGAAGAAATACCAGTAGCACCTGCTCCTGTATTGCTAACAAATCTAATAACTGGCGCAACGGTATATCCCGCACCTGCATTATTCAGATCAGCATTCTGAACAGACTTTGCACCAGGATTAACATTGTCGGTACATGCAACAATTCCACCAAGCATTCTTACACTCGCAATACCTGTTATTCCTGCTGTAGGAGCAGATGATATAGCAACTCGCGGAACATCGGTATATCCACCACCTCTATTACCTATAGTAATAAATTGAATACCACCATCTACAAGACCTGTTACCGCCGTTACACTAACCCCCGTACCCACCATAGTAAGGGTTTGTGTAGGTCCAGTGATGGTAGAAACTCCATCTTCCGTCTCCCCAGAATATTCATCACCAATTAATGTATCATCAATCTCTTCAATACCAGTATCGATAACTTCATCTTCGTAACGGAAGAGTTCACATCTTAATTCATAAATGTAAGTTTTTCTTAATTGATAAAATGGTTTCTCATGTTCTACAAACTTAATCTCAAATAAACGATCACCTAAGGGAAAATAGATTAGATCACCTGCTTTTGGTCTGGTGACTAGTTTAACATTTTCCTCATTTGCCATTAAAGGTTCAATATATGTCTCCCACCTTTCTTTGGAAATAGTTAAAGTTATTTCATTAGTTTGTTGAATACCAAACTTGGACATGATAACAGAATTATCTGCATATCCATCATAGGTGTCTACATATGCTTCTAGAGGATATGCATCATCAAATTTAGATTGAACAACTTCTCTTATAACTGACTTTTCAGTCAAATATTTACGAGGCATATAGTGCACTTCAACCCCATACATCCTCAACTGTTCGTTGATAAGGTCCTGAACTAGACTTTGTTCATTTCTAGCACCGTTTTGAAAATATGGATTAAGTGCCATCGTCTTAACCTATCATATCAAGTGGAGGTAGTTCATAAGTTTCGGACATACGTTCTCGAATCCTTTCAAGTTCTTTTTCTGCATCATCATACATTTGCCGTCCGTTTAACTCTACTCCTCCCGGTAATTTAACTCCTTGGAATTTAATTAAATTTTGTCCCCATTGTCTTTTCATTAAGGCAACAGTATATGGTTTTAAGAATGAATCATTCCAAACCCTAGTATAATCGGCAGGATCTAATGCCCTCCAACAATCAATAACAAAATAGTCCCCCACATTTATTTCATCCCAATCAATATCAATGTATAATCTATCTTGACGTTGATTAAATCTTATTTGTTTTTCGGTATTGAGTAGAAAATCTATATCCGACAAATAAGTTCGAGTCATCGCATAGGATAGTAATTCTGTAGTACCCCAATTAAAAGCAATATCATTTAAAAATAACTGATACTTCAAACTGAACATATTATTAGTTGCAGTATTACTACCATCAAAACGGAAAAGTTTTGTTACTCCAATAACAGCAGGAGGAATTTCTAAGTAATTACTATTCTCTTCATAATCAAATTGCACAGATGCTTGACCGATAGTAGCAGTAGCACTGGTAGTTGTTATCCCAGAAACCCCATCCTCCCCAGGACCTTTTCCCCTATCTTTGTCATCTTGAGTAACCTTATACTTTAAATATACCTGCGCAACTCCATCGAAATGTCTTTCGTGGAAAAACTGAACTGCATCATCAACTATATCAGATACTTGCTCATCCGCAATATTAATTTCCAGCACAGGAGCACCAAGCTGTCTCTTGCAATAATCTATAAATTCCTGTCTAGTGCCTGGTTTAGCCATTTACACAACTATTCTTTTAGATATTTATGGTGCAGAAGATACACCCGCAATTACCATGATATTACCATTAACCATACTATAAATTGTAGTGGCAGATCCTGTTCTGGTAAACGTAACTCCTGTTCCTGGTACTATTTCTAATGGGGAAGTATGAGCAGTTCCTATGGTAATTTCATTAACAGTCGTACCTACGCCAACAATAGCAACAGTAGTAAGAGCCGCGCCTACTGTAAAAGAATCCCCAATAGCAACGGTATATCCACTTGCAGTATCTGTTCTCTTATTTACGGTAAATACAGTAGTACCAATACCAGCAGTAGATCCAGCTGCAATTGCCGTATCAAAAAGTGTTATAGTTTCTGAACTACCTGTCATTAAAATATTATAAACATATCTCCCTTCTGTTAAAGTACGAGTAGTAGACGCATCCATGGAAATCTTAAATTTTCCATCATATGCACTAGTAAATCCTACACTAAATGTACCAGCAGCAACAGTTGTTGCCCCAATCCCCACACTTCTTATCATTTGAGAAGAACCACTCCAATCAGTTAAATTATAAGAACTGTTAGAAGTGTTATTTACAACAAAATTAGCAACAAAAGTTGAACCTGTATTTATGGTTAAATCAACACCTACAGGTACTCCAGCATCTGGATCAAATGTTAAAGTTTTAGTGGACATTTGAAACTAACTCCTGGAGTAAAGATTTGATTTCATTCATTTCGCTTTTTAAATTGGCAAGATCTTCTTCAATATTTTCTGTTTTTTGAGATTCCATAACTTGAGCATTACGTCTAGCAACGTATTTTTCATAATCACTATTATTGGAGTTAACTATAGAATTAGTATTAGGATCTCTCAACAAATCCGAATGTCCTTTAACTCCATGATATTCTATTTTCATTATGCTAAGGCGATGACTCTAAGATCTTTCACCCTAGGAACAAAAACCTGCGTAGTAGATGTCATCAGAACTTTAATTCTATAACTTCTAAATGAAGGTAGATTGTCAGCGGTAAACACATACTCTTTAAACTCTACATCATCACCAAATCCATAAGAATTTGTCTTAGGAATAAATTTATCAGATTCGCCATTATTATTCTCAGCAAGAATAACTTGACCTCTAGAATTGAGATTAGTATATCCAGGGAAGGGTATAAAGATAGGTTCTTGTCCCTCCTTACCATTGACTGCGTAGAATGCTCTGATATCTGAATCCAGATGTATATGAGCCGCAACTAATAGTTTTAAGGATGTTCCTGAATTTTCTAAGATCATTTCCTTAGAAATATACTGACATGATGTAGGATCAGATGTAATAGTATTCACTCTATTATCAGTAGCATAATTGGTGATAATACTATTAACCCTATTAGAAGTTAGAATAATATTAGATGCTTCACCATCAATTAGTGGACTTACACGAGTATCAGTTGTATTTAAGAAGAGTCTCATATTTAAAGACTTACTTCCTTTTACATTAGATAGATACTGATCTTCATTAACTTTAGAACCTATAAGTCTAGGTGTATCCAAATAATTAGTTTCATTAATTACAATAGACTCAAAATCATGTTCTATCCAAGGTATTTCATTTCCACTTAAACTCGTCGAAGTAGTAGTTTTTACTTCGGCCGTTACTCCTGTTTTAGGGGGAGTTAAATTCCTTATCATAGGAGTAATAATTTCAAATGGGATATTCTGAGTAGCCCTCACAACATCCCCACCAGCAGACTGTGTATCGTCCAAATGTAATTGTGGGAATCCAATATCAGTACTTCTTCCAGTACCAGTGGTAGCAGAAGTATCTATCTTAATGTTATAAGAATCAAAGGTAATAGGATTAGAAACACTCGTATCCAAAAGACTATGGGTTCTATTAATTCTTCTTAATCCAATTCCCCCAAGTTCATACTTATAAACCGGAGTTCCAACTGGATAGGACTTCTTGATCGTACTATCAATACCCCGCGTAGTAATACCAATAGTGCTTCCACTTACCGAAGAATAGGAACAAATTTCATCTCCTATTTGAAGATAACCATAGTTAGTAGATCCCACTGCCACATTTTCATAAGTGCTAAATGTAGTCGCAGTAGCTACTTGAATTCCCCCTACATCCCCAACATTATATGCAACACTTAACTTAGTAGGTTTAACATCAGATTCTATTGAAGAAAGAGTAACCTTATTCTTACCAAAGTACATGCCATGGTTTCTATGATTCACTTTAATATGCAAACCATCAGTATCAGTATTAACGGCGGATACCTTAACATCGCCACCTATTCCTGCAGGGACTCCATAATTTAATACGGTAGAAACACCAGCACTAGTATAATACATCATTGTATTAGCAGTTCCTACAGTAAAGTCACCTTGAACATTCGTAAGAATTAATTCATTAGTATTACCAATACCAGAAACAGAGAATCTAGCATTTCTTCCTAAAGAAGTAAGACCTACAGTTGTAACCCCAAGAACATCTCCTACTTGATATCCAGTACCCACTCCACTAATAGTAGCAGCTATTGCTACACCGTCTGTAAAATCAATATTAGCAGTTGCACCTCTACCATTTCCAGTAATAGTATCTAATACTACACCTGTAAATTGATAATTGCCAGATAAAGGGGTATATCCAATACCAGCATTAGTAATATTTAAAGTTCCAACGGCAGTTCCTGCTACCCCAGTCAAATGACCGGTTGCATTAGTATTAAGTTGATAGAAAGTATTTCCTAATTCATATCCCGAATCGGCAAGAGTAGTTCCTAATCCCACTCGTACTGTCTTGGAAGTTAAAACTAATGGATTAGATTGCAACTGAGCAATTTGATCATTTCCTTTAGTTAATTCTGGATTATAGAATTCAAGAGTTCCATTTTCAATAAAGTCCGCTCTATACAGAGTAAACTTAAGATCTTCCCACTGACTTGGATCCCATGTAGAAGCATTTTGTGACTTAAAGAGACTACCTAAAGTGGGCTGTTGTCCAACATAAGTCTCAGTTACAAGATCAGTCTCACCAACTCTGGAGATATAAACACTATATTTCGCAGAACTGGACATTAGAACCATGGCATATTCAATACCCGGTTCAAGATAAATAGGACCCTTCAGTTCAAATGTGGTTGCAACTGAACCATTACTAGAGACATTTACACTATTTGGATCTAAATCAACTTCTGATAAAGGAATAATTTGTTTTGTGGGAATTCCATTCTTCACTGTTCTAATAGAGAAGTTGACTGGAATATCCATATCATCTTTTGTTCTAAAGAAGATATCACACTTTGTTACAAATATTCCCGTTTCATCCTCAACTGTAAAGGTTTGAGCAAGAGGATCTCCTCCTCTGTTACGAGACCATAAGGTTCTTTCATTAGTAGTAACCCATCCACCACTTACAGTTCTTGAAGTAGTTTGTTCATCTGTTATTTGTGAAGTTTCAAACGTAGCATTCCGAGTAGAAGTGATATCCTCTTGGACATTTTCCCAAGTACCACGAGCTACATAGTTCTTACCAGCAGCAGTAGTAGACTGTAATTCATTATCCGGATCGCTAGTTAATTTAAAGGTCTTAACCCCAGTTTCAAATCTTGGGAAATTGGTAATATTTGGATTAGGAATATAGAAACTTCCTTGCAAATTACCCCCTAGATCGCTAATAAGTCTTACGTCACTAATAGTTGCTTGAGCTCCACTACTTTTACCAGTAAGAACCATATCAGTATCAACCCATCCACTATATTCACCTTGTACTTGAGCTTGCAAAGAGAAGGTATCTATATTTAAAAGGGTAGTAGTAGAAGAATATGTCGCCGATAAAGGTTGATTATTATATACATTTTCTGCATAAGTCAACGTTGGAGCATCATATGGACCTTTTCTATGATTTAATGTTGCCACCCTAAAAGTAATGTTCGGGGATGTTTGCCCTACAGGACCCAATCCAGTATTTTGCATTACCCCAACAACTGTTTCTCCCACTTGGAAAGTTCCAGTTTCCATTACAACTTCAAGTAATTTAGGAATACAATAAGAAGTAACATCTTCTGCATCGAAGAATCCATAACAACGAGTCAATGGCTTAAGACGCTTAGAATCAAACTCTACATTGCGAGATCTCATAAAGGGAACAAGACCTCTATCAATTACCCTAGAACCCGTAGTTGTCCTCGTAAAAGTCTCTGTGAGAAGAACTCTTGTTCCACTTCTTTGCTGACGTTGCCTTTCAATGGTTTCACGGAATACTTGTTCTCTGCGTCTTCTATCATCTCCGGCCCAGAAATCTTGACTACGGCTTCCAGCATCTCTTGTTTCACTTCCGGTCCAAACAGTTTGCCAAGAATTCCAAATATTTTGAGCAAATCCTGCTTGAGGATCAAATCCTGTAGTAGCAGCTAATGTAGCAACCACTTGATTAAAATTCCCCTCTCTGTTAATAATTCTAGGTTCTAAATTTACAACATCAACCCAATTATCGGATGCAGGAGTCAGTTCTATGTCTCCATTCCAATAAGCAACAATAAATGGTGTAACTGCTTCCCATCTGGTTCCAAATTCTTGCTTTATCCATTCAACTTCAGCATAATCTAAGGTTATAATATCATTTTCCCGTCTTACATTAACTCCTTCCACAGAAGTGAAATCAAGGTCCGCA
>Ga0208011_1000202_pt1 | contig 25324 bp, 47 predicted proteins | sample 7_EtaG_FD_184080 | JGI IMG/M metagenome (GOLD analysis project Ga0208011, IMG submission 184080) | Marine viral communities from the Subarctic Pacific Ocean - 7_ETSP_OMZ_AT15161 metaG (SPAdes) (version 2) | ecosystem: Environmental > Aquatic > Marine > Oceanic | place: Pacific Ocean | collected...
CAAACAGCGTATACTTAGAAGTGCCTGTTAAAATAGGATTCGACCCAGCTATTCAATCAGACATTGAGCAATTTAATTACGATGTAAATAGTTGCCAGAGTTCCAGATATGTTGATACATTAGCACATGGATTTGCAGATATGTTAGTAAATCCGCATTTATATTTACTTATAATGAGTCCCAGCGACCCAGAACGAATTATTGGGCGTTCGGTATTGCGTGTATGGAGAAAGCCACATCCAGATAAAAAGAGCAATGAAGATTTTGAAGGCGATACTCGTTTTATAGCGCCAAGTAGGTTATATTTGTCGCAGTATACACATGCAAAGAATGAAATTTATGCCAATGTATTTGCAGCAGCAGATGAATGGGCAAAAAAGATGTTTGATGAGCATATACTTGTGGCTTATGGAAAATCAAGGCACGATGCTTGTTCACCAGCAGAATATATAAAAAATAGCACTTTAGTAAAGCCAATAATCCGTGATGGATTACAGCATTACAATCGAAGACAGCGTGATGAAGAATATAATAGTAATCCGCTGGTAACAGATTGGTGGTATCCTTTTTGGCAGGGCGCACCTTCCGAAGAGGGCGATTACATTTATTACAATGATGAATATCAGCGTAGTGAGATGGTCTTTTGCCATGGAACTGACGTAAGTCAGGACATAGCAGTTAGAGAAAAAATAGGCGATTTTGTCGCCGTGGAGGTAAGAATTGAGCAGTGAAGAAGAAGAAAAGCAAACAATAATAGATAATATAATAGAGCCAGAAAGTAGGATGATAAATCCGGCAGAAAAGAACGGAACAGGCGTAAGAGTGTTAATAGATATGTATAATATTTTTAGCCCGTCTAATTCCGAGCACCAAATGGTGGTATATGTGAGCAATTATTTAAAAGAGAAAGGCATAAATCATACCATAGACACGATGGGCAATATTTATTGCAGAAATCATGTAGATGGAGGCAAAAGAATCTTATTAAATGCTCATATGGATACAGTAGCATCAGGCCCAGCTGATATTGTTCAGCAGAAACAAAAAGATGGCGATATTCACATTAAATCAAGCAACAATGAAGTAATTGGTGCTGATGATAAGAATGGCATTTTCGCACTCTTAAAGCTAATGACTGATAAGAGCATTACTGAACCAATATCCGGTTTAATTTGTGTGGCAGAAGAGAATGGCTGTAATGGGTCAGCTTTTGCTATGAAGAACCATATAGAAGAATTTGCTGATTGTGTCTTTTGCATAACAATAGACAGAAGAGGCAATAAAGACATCATTACGCAAAACTTTGATTTACAATTATGTAGTGATGTGCTTAAGACATTACTTAATGAGATAGGTAAAGAAAAGGGCTATGAGAGTGCTGAAGGTTCTATTTCTGATGTTAGTAATATTGTTGAGGCTTTAGATATAAATGGTATTAATCTGTTTGCAGGTTATTATAATGCACATTCAGGAAATGAATATACAAGCGTTCGAGATTTAGCAAGTTCAATAATATTTGCAAAATTACTTGTAACTAAACTTTATGCTTATTTCCAAAAACATGATGCTGAATATATACCAACACCAGCAGTAAGAAAATGGTCTTATACTCCAGCTTATGGAGGTGCTTACGGTATGGAATATTATGGCACTACATCTGCGGCCAGTCAATCGCACAGAACATTGGGTGATTTGGAGAAAGCAGAAAAATTAGATGCCGTTGTAGAACAATGGTTGGCAATAGTAGATGATATAGAGACGTTAGGGAGCGTTTGGGTAAGTGATGAGCTCCTTGACCTCGATTATCGCTTATCAAACAGTGGTAAAAGCTTGATTATCGAAAAAGCGTGGCAAAATTGCTCTGAAGAATTAGAATATCTGCGTAAACATATAGATATACGCAAAATAGATAACTTTGATGCTGGTATATCACTTGCTGATATAGACAAATATCAAACATATTATGCATATAAAAATGGCGATGGTGATTATTATGGCTAAAGATGACAGAGACGCAGGTCATTGGGATAAAGAAAAAGGAAAAGCCTTTAGATTTGTATGCCCTATGTGTGATGCAAAGAATACTCTACGCAGAACAAAGGGTAATTCCCGACAGCCTCAAGGTTGTTATAAATGCTCAGAGTGTAATGCTGAACTTTTCGAATACGAAGTAGAAGAAGCAAAAGAATATTATAGTTTAGGCATCTTTAGAGGCCAGGATGGAGAGAAGCATTTCGTTCATATGACCAAAGATTGGTTAGAGAAACGGCATGGAACATCCAAACAATCCGCAAATGGAAAAGTAAATATAAAAAGGCCTAAAGGATTGTCGAGAAAAGATAAGAATATGCTTAAAAGATTAAAGGATAACAGAAAATGAATGCTCAAACCTGCTGTAGTGTAGCCCGGTCCATCATTCCGCCATCTTGTGGCGGAGACGCTGGTTCAAATCCAGCCGGCAGGACCATTGAGCTTTGGAGTGAGATTATATGCAATTAATAGGAAGAAGCGAAGAGACAATGAAACATTTAGCATCTACATATGCTGATGAGAATAATATGCCAGCAGACTTATTAGGGCATTTACATAGATATTTTGTAGAACAGAAAGCTCCACTAAACGGAGAATTATATGATAATGAAGGCAATGAATTAAATTTTGAGAGTTTGCCTATTAACTATTGGGTGCTTATTACTACATTTAAGGGCAAACCTCATATAAGAAAATTAAATTTAGGTGAGCAAAGAACCTCAATGCATGCGCGAAGGAGAATCCAAGAGCGTAGAACAGTAATGCTAAGTAAATATTTAAATTTATACAATGAAGGTGCTTGCACAGGAGATTTTATAATTATGAAATCAAAGCAGGATGGCACAACTAAGCGTTCATGGCCTATTAAATGGGATGGAGCACATCATATCATAACAGGCGTAATAGAATGGATAATGCACATGGGAATAAAGGAATTAGAATCAGAGCAGAGAGAAGAAGGGTATGATACGCCTGAAGCGTCAACCATACCGGCTAATATCACACTGCGTGAAGAATATGAAAGATGGTGGCAAAATAGTTTTTTAACGAATCCTACATATGCTAATCTCACTAGCCCACAAACATTAGAAAGATTAAAAAGAAGAGCTCAGTGGATATATGTTTTAGAAAGATGGCCAGATAGAGGAATATGGAAAGGATGGATTGAGCAATTTGAAACACGGTTTGGATACGCAAAGTATATTGATGGAAAAGCAGAAGTATATTTCCATTATCCTGAAGGCCGACCTTATATTCAACATGATGTTGAGGAGGGGCTTTTAATTTAGATTCAACACATCTCAGTAAATGCAAGTATGTTTGGCCCGAGAGTGTGCCATATTGTAGCGCTGTTATTCGGTTTCAGCGAGGAAGTGATGTCTCCGCAACTACAATATTAGTTTGGCGGGTATGATGAGCGGGCACTGCAGAATTCATTCCCAAGCATATATAAAGTCTCACCTTTTTGCGTCCTAATTGCTGAGAACCTGACGGGAGCCGGGGTTGATAACGCTCCCACATTACAGTTTCATTGCGCCTAGTGTGGTCATTATACCAGCGTAATTTAACACCGGGCAATAGAGCACAAGTAGAACCATCCCGACGCTTGGTTTTTTAATGCTTTATTGTCCACCAAAGAGAGAAACTATGAACACAAAAAAATATGCCCGTGAGTGGGATGTCATCGCTGACCTTTTAGTGAAGGAAGCATTCGAAGACCAACACAACGGGGAGTATACGCCCATTATGGGAGTGAGATATAGAGAAACAGAGGAAGGCACAGAAGTGTGTCCTCTATTGTTTGATACTACACGCTTAGACCCTCCTGTGTGTAGTAATAAATTGGAGGTTAAAGAATGCCAAGATTAGATGCAGAATATATTTGTCACGCTGAAGATATAGGCATAGAAGAATGTAAGTGTGAAAAGTGCATCAATGATTATATGGGTGCAGTAGCTGCTATGGATGAGAGCGATTTTGAGTAAAGTCGAGCCCTTGTGTGATTACTGCATAAGTTTATGTGAACGACTTGATAATGATGGGGCTGACCGAGAGGCGTGGTTGGGTCTAAAAGAATGCCAAACATGTAAGACGCCAATACCATTCCAAGTCTATGATGCAATCTTTGACAGTGGTTATAGGCGAGGTTTGCGAGATGGAGAGAAAACGTGAGCTGTTATATTTGTAGTAGTGCAGTAACACCCTGCGAAGGGCTACAACGTATCTATTGTGATGATTGCCGATGGGATTTACATTACAGTAGAAACTGGCATTACAAAGATTACACAAAGGAAGAATGGAAAAATGAGCAAAGAAGAGAAGCCTTTTAATAGTTACAAAAACGGAGAGATATTATCAATGGGGCCTTCTAATTGGAAAGGGGGCTATACACATTGGAATTGGTGCGGTGCATGTAACCGAGTATGGGACAAAGAGCATAATCGTTGTGCACACTGTAATCAATTGCTGAGAATAAAAGGAAGATGGAAGTGGAATAGATGAGCAAAAAAAGAGGGGCAGCAAAAGTGCCATATGAAGGTTATACGCTCCCTCCCTCAAGTGAGAGGGGCGGAGAGTTTATAGACTTTAATAAAGTCAAAACAACGGTAAAAATGCCGATAAAAAAAATAATAAAGAGGAAGAGAAATGGAGCAAAGAAAAAAGTGTCCTAAATGTAAACAGGTAGCAAAGTTTGATGGTGGTGATTTAAGTATGGATATACTTGCACACTACTATTGTGGCGACTGTATGATATGGACAGAAAATAGACACACCAGCATCTGGACTGATGGCTGTGATGAAATTAATAGCTATGGGAGAAAACACCATACGAGGATATGCCGATGAATGAAGATTTATTAAGAGTAAAGTGTAATCAATGCCAAAAGATTATGTTTAATGTTGAATTTGATATGCACGCTGTTAAGTGCAAAGGTAAAGATGAAGGTTAAAGCTCCGCCCCACATGGAAGAAGCATGGTGGTATGTGCTTATATCTATTTTTATTATTTTATGGATGTGGATGTTCATATGGGCGGATATATGAGAAAAGAATATACAATAGAGATAGATGTGCGAGACTTTCAAATGTTGGATATGTATCGCATGGGCTTAGAAGAGAAAGAAATGAACGAAGTGGATGATGTTATCCGTGACATTTTATGGCAAATAATAACACAGGAAGAGGATAGAAGAAGGGAACAGGGATTGCCATGAATCAATGTGATAGCTGCGGAAGAGATGATTGGGCATGGGGCACCATTGAACATGCTTCATGGTGTAGGTATATAAAGCAGAATAATCAACATAAAGGTAATGAATAGAAGGAGGTATATAAATGCGTAGAAAACATATGCTCAATAATGAGAACAAGAGAACAATGTGCGGTCATGAGACTACACAGATGGAACGAAGGGCCATGAGAACCCAGAGAAATCGCCATATCAATTGTGGCCGATGTATTGAAATGACAACTAAGAGAGAAAAGCTTAAATAGTGAATATTTATAGGTAAAAGTGATTAAAATGAAAGTGATAAGGAAACTAAAACACGCCATGTTTGAATATGATGAAGAAGAAAAAAGCATCACTATTGAAACAAGCACGACAACGCCCACGCCTCGCACTCAAGATGAGATTGAGGCAGGAGCTGAAGAGGTATTTGCCACTAACGGCAGAGTGAAACTAAATAAAGTATATTCCTTTGCGCTTCTACGATTTGTAATCCGAATCGCACAGCGTAATTGGTTCAGGAAATGGAAGAAATGAGCGAGAAGTTAGAAGAAAAATACAAATATATGTGTAAGTTAGTAGAGCAGATGGCATCCAGTCTTCATAAAGCAGGTGATATAATTGAAGCAAATGAAGATATGAGCCGAGACCTTTTTGAATATAAAAAAGTAGTAGCGGGAGCACAGAAGAAAGAAGAATTGCTTTTAGACTACATAGATAATATGTGCGGTATGATTGAATATCAAGTAAGTCCGAAAGAGCACGATAGATGGCTTGAAGACTGCATTAAGATGGGTTTTTACACATCGGAGAACGATGAAAATGGCAAATAGTAAGAGTTTAACCGAATGCACTATCTGTAAGAGAATACACCACCTCTTTGACCATTGTGAGATGTGCGTGTGTGTGGAGTGTTTAAGATGAGAACTATGTGTCTTAATTGTAGCTGTGAGGATTGTGTAGCATACAGAAAGAAATACAAATGCTGTGAGGAGTGTGGAGAATGACTTTAATAGAATGGCTATTTATTTTAGCCATTATAGATGGCCCAATAGTGGGTATAATATATGTAATATGGAGGATGATGCATGACAAATGAACATATTTTTTTAGATGATGGTTTATGTGAATGTTGCGGAAAAAGTTCTATTGAAGAACATGAACGTAAGAAACTTTCACTAAAAGAAAAGAAAAAAATGTTAGATTACATTTGCGGAAAGGATGGAGGATACGGAACAATAGAAATGATTGAACTGAGTTTGTATGCCTTAATTTCGGATGCAAATGAGATAATTAAACAAGTCGATGATTTGCGTGAATACGTAGATACATTGTCAAAATTAGAGTAGCAGGGCTTTTTCTTTGCCCTTAATATTCCCTTCCATACGGGGTGGCTACAGTTGTATGGCGTGGTTCGGGGATTCCACGCTCCAATAATATCCCCAACAAGAGGCTTTTATGAGACCAAAAATAATAAACAATGATGCTTTAAATGGGTTAAGAGAATTACCTGATGAATCTGTGCAAACGTGTGTTACTTCACCGCCCTATTGGGGGCTGAGAGACTACGGTAATGAGAATCAAATAGGTCTAGAATCAAGCCCTGAAGGGTATGTAAATCACATAGTAGAAATATTTAGAGAAGTGAGGCGAGTCCTTAAACCTAATGGAACGGTATGGTTAAACATTGGTGACTGCTACTACGGTGGCGGCGGAGGTGGCGGCGGTGCTACTGGAAGTGATTTAAAAGGCAGAAGAAATGTCACTAATCACTATAAGAGAGGTGAGGGTTTAAAAAAGAAAGATTTAGTAGGCATACCCTGGCTAACAGCATTCGGGTTGCGAGATGACGGGTGGTATCTGAGAAGTGACATCATATGGCATAAACCTAATCCTATTCCTGAATCAGTTACAGACCGACCAACACGGGCTCATGAAATGATTTTTCTACTTTCAAAAAGCCCTGATTATTATTATGATATTGACGCAATTCGTGAAGAATTGGCTTTTAAAAATAGGACAGGAAGTAATAAAGCTCAAGAGGTGGTAGGCCTTGATGGGAAAGTGAGAAAAAAGAAGAGAAAATTGGTAAAAGCGAATCCCAAAGGAAGAAACGTTCGCTCTGTATGGCCTATCCCTATTTCTGTTCTACGTAACGCTCACATAGCTGTATTTCCTGAAGAAATACCTGAGAAGTGCATCCTAGCGTCCACAAAGCCAGGAGATATAGTGCTCGACCCTTTCTTAGGAAGTGGCACTACTTGTTTAGTAGCATCACGACTCAACCGTAATTCAGTTGGGATAGAATTATCAGAGGAATTTTATAAATTGGCTCAAGAACGTTGTCTAGGAGGCAGTCAGTCCCTTCAGGACTTTCTATGACACAATTTGAAATGGTGATAACATTTGTAATCTTCTGGTTTTATTGGCACGTTATATTCCATTTTATAATAAATCGCTAGTATATTAATATATATTAAGCAGTAATCTTTATTAATAAGAGCTTAATATAATATACAGTGGTTATTTTGGATACAGGAAAAAACTTTGAAAGTGAAGTGAGGAAATCGCTTAAGGTGAGTAATTGCTTTTGGTTTAGAATACAGGACACTAATGATGTATCTCGATTTGTTAAGCAAGCGATATCTGAGAAACAACCGGGAGACTTCTTTGCTGTCTACAAGGGAACACCCTTTCTTTTAGAATGTAAAACGAGTCAGCGACAAACATCCTTCCCTATATTTTATGGAAAGACCAAAAGCATTCCTGACCATCAGGTAGAAGGAGCCAAAGAAGTAGAGAAACATGGTGGGAAAGCATTCTTCCTGATTAGGAGAGATGAGAAAAGAAATAAGAGAACGTGGGCACTTACATGGAAACAAGTATATCAGATGTATAAAACTAAAAGTAAATCAGTAAGCTGGGATTGGATAATTAAGAAAGGAATAGAAGTGCAGCGATTGTCCTCCCCCGTAAGGTGGGATATGGAAGAATTGTTTAACAAAACTTTAAATAGAACTAAGGGATGACAAAGTGAGGAATATGTCAGATATACTAAAAAAGTTTATTTCTGAATTAGAGGATGGCGATAGCGATTCTATTTCAGTAAATGATATGATGTCGAAGCAAGATAAGTTTGTATATGAGAAGTGGGTGCAGATATTTAATATCATGAATCCCTTTAGTATAAAACAAGGAGCTAATCTTATTTCTAGTTCATTAAAAATGAGCAAACGAGATGACATTATATTATTATCTTACATAAAATTCTTTGAGAGTAAATTACAACACATGAAAGACGATGCTACCTATATGTCTTCTTTAATGGCAAATGGTAAAAAAGTAGAGATTGTAGATGATAGAAAAGAAGGCGGTGGAATGTTTGGTTAAACTCAAAATAACAGATTGGGTTGAGAGGCTGAACACCGTTGTAGATATTCTCAAAGAGGGCGATGACGGTAAAAATGCAGCTCTTCCCTCTTTAATAGAAGCTGTAGAATTGTCTATACAATATATTTCTAAAGCTCCGGTGGTAAAATCATCACTAACTTTAGATAAAATGATTGACAATTTGATAAAGGAGATGATGAGTGGTAGCAAGTGAAAGAGAAGCGAGGACAATCATTAGCATAATGCTAGAGTGGACATTTCCTCATATCGTTGAAGGTATACTAGAAGACGCAAAGAAACTAGTATCTACCAAATCAGACAATGAATCATTAAAAGAAACTATAACGCTTTTACATGAAAAATTAAAAGAATGGATGGAAAAAAATGGATACTAAATCAGAAATCTTTCACAATATTTGGAATAAGGAATCAGGCAAAATGAGAGATAAAATAAAATCATGGATGCTTGTAAGAGGAATAGAAGTGAGTGAAGAGAATTGCAAAGACTATTGGATGGGAAAATATATCCCACTCAGAGGCCCAAGTGGAATGGTTGAACATTTACATAAATCAAGAGACCGCAAAATAATATGGAGGGCTAAAAACTATGGTAAAACGAGTCATGGACAACGTGGAAGACCACACAATGTGGAAAAGAAGTATAGAGATAAGAAACGCAGAACTCATGGAAGCAAACGACGCAGCTAATTGGTACCCCTTTACTAAAAATATTCAAGAGATGATTAATCGTTTCGAAGAATTGGAATCTCTATTTGAATTAATGGAAAATAGAGTAGATGAGACGATGGGCCTTATATTGTCATTACGGAAATCCTTAAAAAGAATAGGATTTCTGGATGAAGAGTTCAAGTTAAATTGGACAGCAGTGAAAAAAATAGAAGAGTTGATTAAAGATGAACCCGAAGAAGAATGAAAACGAAATGGATATGCAAGAAGAAATGACTACCGCTTTTATTAGCGCTAGTAGTGAAAACCAAATCTTAAGAGCTAGGAACAAACACCTACTACGAGCAGGAATGGTAAGTATAGAGATAGTACCTACTGCTGAAACATCTGTAGATGAAGTAGTGAATGCTTTTTCTAAAGTCCTTAAAGATTTACACAAGATGCACGGCAACGAACATCTAAAAGTGCAGATATGCAGCGATATAGATGATGATACACCCAAATCATTAGCTGGAGAAATGTTTAATTAATGCGTGGGTTTCATAAAGAGGCCATATTAGGGAAATGTTCATTTTGTAGGATAGGTATAGAAGAAGACTCACCAAAGTTTTCCTCAGCTCATGCAAAAATAACATATGGCAAATGGATGTGTGGAAAATGTTTATTATCAATGAAAGAGATGATTGATGATGTTCATCAAGCTTATACCCGTGATTATCTAAAGAGAGCAGAGGAAGAAGCTAATGAAATTGGTTTTAAGATTAACCCAAAGACAGGGAAGATGGAAAGAATATGAAGGAACTTTTAAATAGGAGATTAGCTGTGCTAAGGAAGGTGAATAAATATGTCACAACAAAACAATGAATTGGAGCAAGTATGCGGTCTTTTCCGCAATCAAAGTAAGAAAGGGGATACCTACTACAGTGGGAAGAACCAAGAAACTGGCGAAGAATATGTCATGTTCAAAAACTCTTACTGGAACGAAGGAGATAACAAGCCCTATTTCCGTCTACAAAAGCGTAGCAAAAGCAACGAAGACTAGATGAGTGAATACAGCGACTGGATAAAGTCGCCCCGAAGTGCGAGAGTGTGGCTTGAAGACTCCATGACCACATTGGGCCAATTTGCTTTTGTCAATCCTTTACATAGACTAAAGCACTGGAACAATAAGGAGAGGCGTAGAGTAGACTGTTGGCAACAAAAGGGCAAACCCTGCTTCTATTGTCAAAAAGGATTCACTCAGATACATGATTATACTTATGGCCTATATACTGAAAAGGCAGACAGTGTAATAAGATATCTAAGTACAAATCTTTCTACTCATACGCATTTCCAAAGAATATTTTCTTCTCTTTTTGATGATAATAAAAATCCCTGCGATATGGTATTTGAGATTACAAAGAAAAAAATCACTACCCTTAATGGTACGCAAATGAATGGTTATGACATAATCCCAACAGACGAGGATATGTTTGTAGCAGAGGTACTTAGACCTTCTCCTCTCGACCCTTTCCAGAACCAAGTGGCTAAATTTAAATGGATAGTGCCTGAAGAACTAGTATTAAAACTTATCGATTACGATAACAAGCCTTTCAATTTGATTGACCTTTTTCTTCTTATTAAAGAAAAGATGCCTAAGCTAAGTGAAATAGATGCTAAAATGTATGCTGTTAAATTATTAGAGAATGGGGTAATGGATTTAAAGAAAGCAAAGGAGTATAGACATTGAGGGTGCTCATTGCTTGTGAATATAGTGGTAAAGTAAGAGACGAGTTTAACAAACTTGGCCATGATGCTATTAGCTGTGATATACTACCTACAGAATCAGAAGGACCGCATTATTTAGGAGAAGTAGAGGATATAATCTATAAAGAAAAGTGGGACCTTATAATTGCCCATCCACCCTGCACTTACTTAGCAAATTCTGGAGTCTCATGGCTACATAAAGACCCTTCACGATGGGCTATGTTAGATGAAGGTGCATTATTCTTTAGGTTATTTTTAAATCACCCTTGTGATAAAATATGTATTGAAAATCCCATCCCCCACAAATACGCTGTTGAAAGGATAGGCCGTCAATATACCCAAATAGTTCAGCCATGGATGTTTGGCCATCCTGAATCCAAAGCTACTTGTCTTTGGCTCAAAGGATTACCTTTATTAAAGGAGACCCATAATGTCAAGGAAGAAATGATGAAATTACCTAAAAACAAACGACAACGACTGCACTACACACCACCATCGAAAGATAGATGGAAGATACGTAGCACTACTTTTAGTGGCTTAGCAAAGGCAATGGCTTCACAATGGGGTGAGTCGTGAGTCAGTTAGAATTAAGCGATTTAGTTAATTACTTTCATAATGTTAAAAATGATAAAGGGGAGCTTACTCCCATTATTGGCGAAGACAAATTGGCTGTGACAGCAGCATTATCTTATCTTTTAGAAGACCAAAACTTCCTTATTAATGCTTACAGCGGGACAGGGAAAACTGTTATTATGAATGCAGTTTTTAATCTACTAGAGGGAAGTGGTATAAACTATCTCGAGATAGAACAAATGTCTGAGACTGCTTTATGGTATGATATGGATAGGATAAATGGTGCTAGATTCATAGCTATTCCCGAAGCTCAGAAATGTCCTGAAAATATAATTGAAATATTGAAGACATGGGCTGATGACAGACCAGCAGAAAGAAAAAGAACTGACGTAACTATACAGGATATACGCACTCAAATACTTTATCCAAAATTTGTATTTATGTGTAAAGCTGTAGAAAACAAAAGAGGAGATGCTTTTCTAGACGCTGAGTTAGAAAGAAGGTATATGATTACTCACACAAATCCTACTGTAAAGCAGACTGAAGATGTAGTTAAATATAAATTGAACGCTATAGCTAGACCAGTACAAGATTTACAAACTATGAGTGACAAAGATATAAAGCGACTCAAAGACCACATTAAAGACTGTATAGTAAACAGAGATGATAGTAAAGCTACAATTATTAGAAACCCATGTGCCCCCTTCCTCTATGAAGTTATACCTAAGCTTTTTCCTATAGCCCGTAGTAAAATACACTACTTACTTAAGCTTATTAATGCAGTAGCCAGGTTTTATCCTCATGAAATCATTACTTTAGAAAGAGGGGATGAAACGTTTGGTGTGGTTACACCTAAACATAATTGGTTAGCCATTCAAATATATATTGATACATTTGTTACAGAATGTTTACAAATGCCTTCTCATGGAACTGAAATCTTACATCTAATTCCAGACACGGAAGTAGATAAGTATGGTATGGTAAGTTCAGAAGTAATAAAAATGGGCATCAGAGACATACAAAAATCCGCTAGAGCTGCTGGATTGCCGTTTGCTATGAAGAATGTTAAACCCCTACTAAGTTCATTACAAATGTTAGGGTTTTTAGAAATGGAAGAAGAAGGCAATAAGACAGTATATTTTAAATCACCACTAATACGTGAACCCAGCACTAAAATAGATTGGGAAGAACTGATTAAATCGACAATCAAATTAATGAAAGAGGTATGGCCAGAAATATCAAATGAATATATAGAAAGGCATTGCACTAATGTAGAAGTAACTAACCCATTTACAAAAGATAAAATCACATTAGGGAAGAGTATAGATAAGGCTAAGCCTGACACAGGATATACACCCGATGATTATGGAGCATGGTATGGCGAGGAGTAGGCGTAAAGATAAAACAGAACCCTTCGTTGTTAAAAGGGTAAAACTCCCTAATAAACCAAAAGGAGAGATGTTAGGTGTTGTTACTGAATTTAATGGAGGTTCTAGATTCACCGCTATATGTGAAGATAATAAACGGCGTAGAGTTAGAATCCCAGGCAAATTAAAAAAACGAATGTGGGTAAGACCTCATGACGTTGTAATTATAAGGCCGTGGGTTGTACAATCAGATGAAAAAGCTGACCTTGTTTATAGATACATTAAAGCACAGAGAACCTTTTTAAAGAGGCACAATCTCTTACCAGAGGTGTTAGACATATGAATGAAGAACAAAGCAAGCGACGACAAGAGTGGTTAGATATGCTAGAAGCGTGTGTATACCATCACACAAAGGAGGCCAATAAGACAGCTCCCGTGATTTTGATGCAATCTCCATCTGAAAATCATATTATGCATAAAGCATTCGCTATGGCCGTGAAAGAAGCTTTAGATTTAATTGAGTTTCTCCCTACAGTAGATGATAACGACGATACTAGCCTTCCTCAACATAGAGTGGGGCCTATAGGATGAGCGTCCCCCTTATAGGTATGTCAGGGCCTCATACTTTTAATCAATATAGTAAACAACAACAAGTCATTATCTGGCAAGACGGTGAAAAGAAAGTAGTGCCATCTCCTCGTGAAATATGTTATTATACACCCAACGGCAAAACTCCCTATAATATATTAGGAAAACCAAGTTGGGAACCTACAAAACTAGACAAACATCCAGTTGACAATTTAAGTAAACTGGCACCCGAGCTTTTACCGGGTATAGTTTATATTGACGGCGTTTCTCGTAACGAGATAGAAAGAATATGTATAGAAGAACCTGATTTTTTTAAAAAATTTCCTTCAAAAAAAATAAAATCTTTATGTTATGATTTAGAAGTTACTTCAGCAGATGGAACCTTTCCGCTTGGTGAGAAACATCCTATTGTAGCTATTGGATATAGCACTAGTGATGGACATCGTGAAGCTTTAATATGGGATGATGAGAAGGAAGATAAGGATATAATTTTAGAATTTGCTAAGTTCATTAAAGAGTATGACCCCGATATTATCTATGGTTATAATGTTGTTGGATATGACGTTCCTCAGCTTCTTGCAAGGGCTAAGCATCATAAGATTAATCTTTTACCTTATCTTAATAGAGAAGGAAGAAACAATTATGGATGGGAAGTAGACTTCTCTTATCATAAGAAGGCTCGCATATCAGCATGGGGTAGAGTAATCGTTGATGTCTACAATTTTACTTCTAAAGATTATTTCTTATCTGGGAAAGACAAGAGATTAAAAACCGTTGCTCGTGCTTATGGTTTGAATCCTATTGAACTTAGTTTTGCGGCTAAAGACATCCTTGATTATGATATAGATGAAGTAAAGGAATATGTTTTAAGTGACGTAGATGTAACTAAATATCTATTCAATCACTATTTTCCTCAACACCTGTTTATTGCAGAACTGTTGCAGGTACCTTTAGAAACATTATTAAATGGGTCTGATTCTTTCATTACTAAGATATTACAAGGTCGCGCATTATATAAGCAAGGAATCTTAACGATAGATAAAAACATTGACCGGCATCCAGATATTAAGAGTTTTCAAGCTGCTCACATTGAATTATATAAAGACGGCTTTCACTCTCATAATTACAAAGTAGATTTTGCTTCAATGTATCCTAGTATTGCGATGTCACTAAATCTAGGCCCAGATACTACACGCATTATTAAATATGAAGATTATGACATTACTAAATTTGGATGCAATTCTGAAATGAAATCAGGGAAATACATGGAGCTCACAATACCAGATAATGTATTAAAAAAAAATATAGTTATTGATATAGACCTCACGAAAAAGTCATGTCTCTATCAAATGTGTAAACAGTTCAAGGAAATGAGAGAACCATATAAACGTCAGTCTACGAAAGAAGCAAAAAGCAAATCTAATGCATTGAAAATAATGGTAAATACTTTCTACGGAGCTAATACAAATCCTTACATGAGCTATGGTGATGTGGGTGTAGGCATTGCAATTACAGGGATAGCTAGATGGTTAATTCTAGGAGCTAAAAACATTATTAGCAGCAGATATGGTCCAGATTCTGTGGTATATATCCATACAGACGGTATTAATACTTCTTGTGATATAGATGTTGAATGGATAAATAGTGAATTAAAAAAGGCAATGGACTCCCTCTTTCCTTTGGGTGAATCAGAGTGGATAACTGTAGACAAAGATGAATTTAAAGAAGGGTATTGGATTAAAATAGGCAATTATGTTCTAAGAAATCTTGATGGTTCTTTAACTAAACATGGCGCTACCTTCAAATCTAAAAGTCGGTCAGGATTTTATACTAAAGTTCTTGATAAAATCATCGGTGGTCGATTATCTAATACTGTAGACCATAAGTTTATAGAAGATTTATATAACTTTGATAATTATATTTTAGAAGACTTTCTACAATTACGCAACATGAATAAGGATTTAAAAGATTACAAAGCTGACAATGATTTAATTGTTCAATTAGCACGAGAGGCTAAAGAGATAAATATGAAGGTGGGAAGAGGCACTACCTTTTCTTTCTATAAAACCCAAAAGGGATATAAACTCGAGCAACAAGTTAAAGATATTGACGCAATTGATATAAAGTACCACTGGAATATAATCAATAACCTATTATCTAAATTTGGTTTAAAGAATTGGTTACGCAAAACTCCATCATTAACAGTGGTAGATAAAAAACAAAGACAATTAATGGACTTCATATGAAATTTAAAAAGGAAATAACTTGTGGCAAATGCCTTAAAGAAAGTATAATATCTAAATCTTTTGATGTATATGTTTGTCCTCAATGCTATTGGAGGGGTAGAGTTGAAAAAAGTAGAGGGTAAGCGCATGTGCTCAGATTGTCATACCGTTCTATTTGAAAAAAGAATAGCTACCAGTATCGGTGGCTTTATGAAAGGATGGTCATGCCCTGAGTGTTTTATAACAAAATGGGAGGAGATGGACGATGAAATTAAGTGATTATATATTTAATAAATATGAAAATAGCCAAGTAGCCCTATCTAGTAAAGATATAGAAAAATGGATTTTTGAATGGTATGAGATAGAATTTAAGCGTAAACCCCCTATGTGGTTAACAACAAACCCGGAGGAAAAATGAGTGCTCGAGACCATGATTGGAAAACCACTCTTCATCAAGGGATGAAGGGACAAGATGCAGTTAAAACGTGGTTAGAAGAAAAGCCAGAAACGGTAGAAGTAGTTGATGTATCCCGTGTTAAATCATTTCAAAAGATAGATATTGATTTTATATGGATTCATGATGGAGTTATTACTACTATTGAATTAAAAAGCGACCAATACGATATGAAAAAATCAGAGAATATTTTCTTAGAAACAGTAGGAAACGCAGAGAAGAAGAAGGTGGGTTGTTTTTTTAATACTCAAGCTGATTATTATTATTATTATTTTGTTAAGAATGGATATATCTTTAAATTGCCTATTGCTGAATGCCGTGAGTGGTTTGTTAAAAATATGCAGCGGTTTGAAAAGAAAAGACTGTCTACTAATAAACTTTATCATTCAGAAGGATACATTATCCCTCGTGAAATCCTTATTAAAGAAACAAGCACAACAGTAGAACATGTTTGGCACAAACTTTAAATATGATTTTGCTGATATATAGTCAGACACCGGAGGTGTTACAATGAAGGAAACTGAAAGTATGCAAGGAATATCAGCGTATTTAAAAGACGCAGAGGTAAAAATAGTCTGGAGCGAAGACAACAAGACAAAGGTAGGAAGAGGAAAAATAGTTGGCGATGATGATAATTTTGTTTATCTAACTGGTGAAAAAGGCACAGTTATAGTAAGCAAGACTGACATTATAGCAATTAAGCAGTGAGGGAAATATGAGGATAATGCCAGTAAGTGATTCGCCGTGGGCCCCTACCGGATTCGGTACTAATACCCGATGTATAGCTTCTATTTTTGCAGACGAAGGGCACCAAGTAGGATATGCAGGATGTCAAAACCCAGAACATAATCCTAGTTGGGAAACGCCATGGCCTTTAGGACAGACTGAAAGGAAAGTTTCTATGGAACTTCTTCCTATCATGCATCCGGGCCAAGAAAAGTTTGGTGAAAAGTCTTTTAGTAATTGGATGCAAGGGTTCAACCCAGATTTAGTTTTTACTCATTTAGATATTCAGATGTTTGGTTATATGATACAAGCGAAGAGACCAGATGGTGTTCAGATGCCAGTGGTTGGTGAAAAGGGTGAACGATTAACCAATTCTCAATTTAGCCGCTTAGCTAAGAAGGCCTTCAAAGAGTCTCAAAAGGACCAATTTAAACTCGCTTCTATTATCCCAATGGACGGACAACCTTCTGTTCCCGGATGGTATGATATTATTAAACACGTAGATTACCCTATTGCTATGTCTAGGTATGGACAAGCAGTTTTGGCAGACGATTTTAATGGTTATAAATCTACATATATTCCTCACGGAGTAGATTGTGATTTCTTTAAACCTAAGATGGTAAACCATCCAGACCCCGATGCCTTTATTGTGGGATGTGTGGCTAGAAACCAACATAGAAAAAACATTCCTCGATTAATGAGGTCATTTAAAATCTTCGTAGAAAGAAATAATCTTACACCCGACCAAGCAAAACTTCTTCTTCACATGGATTGGAATGACCACATGGGATGGAATATTAATTATATGGCTAGTGATAAAGTATATGATATTGCAGACTATTTAGTTCCAGCTACTATGCAGAATTTAGAAGGTGGACAACACCCCGATGACGCTGGAATGGTAGATATCTATAACCTCATGTCTGTTCATGCACTCCCTACAGGAGGTGAAGGTTTTGGAATACCTACTGCTGAATCTATGGCTTGTGGTAAGCCTAATATTTTATGTAACTATACGACTAGTTATGAATTAGTAGGGGCTAAGGAACCTGAATGTCCTCCTGAAATGCTCTTACCTCATGGAAGAGATGGTGATGATAAAATGATAGTAAGTGACAGAGGTATTCTAGTACCTTATAAAGATTTAATGTGGGACACACCTATTCGTGCCGCTCCTATGAGGGCTCTATGGGATGAATATGCGGGCGCAGATGCTCTAGAATATTATTATAAGAACCCAGATAAAGTTTTAGAACACGGTAAAAACGCTCGTGAATTCTGTAAAAAGAATTATGATTGGAAGGGAGCTGTGGGACCAATGTGGCAAAAATTTATTAAGAAGGTAAAGATATGAATTGGTTTGCTCACTTAGATGTAGTTTTATTTATTATAATATTTTACCCAGCTGCAGTTGAATATCTAATGTGGAGACTGGGTAATTTTGCTCTTTTAGAGTTCGAGGAAGTAAAATGAAATGGCTAGTAACTTATGAAGAATTTGCATTTGGTTATCTTCAAATATTTATTGCTTTAGCGATATGGGGAATGGAATGAATTTAGTATTCGATTTAGATGGAGTGATATGCCATGGGCAGAGGCCATTAGCTAATGTAGTAGAGTTTATGCAATGGTTGAAGACTAAGGGACATAATATTACTATTTGGACTACACGACCTAATACTCTAGAAGAAAAAGTTGCTACAGAGACATGGTTGGAAACGGAGCAAATTCCTTTTGATAGACTTTTATTTGATAGGCCTAAGTCCCCTATATATGTAGAAGAAACACCACCCAATGCAAAATACCATAAAGGAGTGGGAGACAATGATATTATATCAATGTTATTCGATGAATGGAAGGATGGTTTATGTTAGGAGAGACAGGTCCACTAGTAAAAGTTAAATGGTTTGACGCTACCAACGGTACCAATATTCAAAAGATAAATATGTCAGACCCGAGTGAACACCTTTCTTATTGTGAGACGGTGGGGGAATTATTAACTCAAGATAATAACGCTACTATTATATCCTACCACTATACTGACACTTCTGGTATTGACTTAATAGCGATACCATCACAATGGATATTAGAAATAGAGGAATTGGAATGTTTAGAGAATTTGGAATACCAGCCCGTATCAGAAAATGCAAAACAATTGAAGAACTCCAAGAGTTAAAGAGTAAACACAATTCAAAGAATAATTGTTATATTAGTGTTTATACATTTACCGAAGAACTAAAAGGTGGTAAGACAAATTATGATTCTGCAATTATTAATACTATCTGGTTTGACTTTGACCATGATAAAGATGTAAGTAAGTGTTTAAAAGACGTAAGGAAACTCTATCAGAGATATTGCCGTCCTCGTAGTTTGATGCCTCATTTCTATTATACAGGTGGTCGTGGATTTCAGATAAATATAGACTTTCCTGAACCACTGTTACTACCCGATTATGTTAAAAAAACGGCCATTAGAGACTACTTATTACACTTAAAGAAGAAATATACTCTCACCACTTTGGATGAACAGTGTATTAATAATAGTGTAAGTGCATTAAGAAGGATGTCAGATACTTCTTACATTGATAAGAAAACCAAAACTCCTAATGGAAGAACGTGTATTGAATTATCTCTTTATGATATCATGAATCACACAATGGAAGAAATAATAGAATTATCACACGACCCATCTAACCATTCGCCTCAATCAGAAATAGGTTATCAGAATGATATGGCTAGTATAGATTTATTACACTATGTGTGCCAGAATATGGATATAGATTATACACCCACTAATAGTATAGAATATTTACTAAATGAAATTAATAAAAGAGAAGGATTAATTAGTAAGACTCAAATTGATTTAGCTAATTATCTTAAACCTCCACGCAAGTGTGTGGTAAATCTTATTGATAAAAACATGAATCGTAAGCACAGTGGACATACAGAAAATAATGTAATTGCTACTGAACTAATATGTGCTGGTTGGAAAGATGAAGACATTTCATATTTATTCCAAAGTATATATAATGAACCTGCAGGAGACTATGGATGGTACAATGATGATGGTAGTGCTGGATATCAAATAATGAACTTAAGGGCGAAAGGTATAAATAGGTTCAGTAAGAATAGACTATTACAGCTTAATATTTGCAAAAATGAATATTGTGGCTGTGGTGTAAATTAGGAGAACTGATGAACATGGCAAAAGTAAATGAACAAACGGAAGGTCGTTTAACGGCTATAGAGCAATGGATAACAAATCAACCAGAAGGAAACAATGTAGAATTAGTAAACAATTATAGTTTTTTAATTGGACAACTAAAGGCATTAGGTGACCGACTTGGTCAGGTGGAAAATTCCCACCGTCAGCTAGAAGGTGTTTTACAACAGAATAATGTTGCTTTAACAGGATTCTTAGAAGAAAAAGATTTAGTTATTGATTGGCAAACATACGTCAATTCTTTAGAAGCAGAGGCAGTAGAGGAGGCAGAAGATGCCACTGAAGAAGGGAAAGAAACAGAAGACGATAAGTAAAAATATTCGTAAACTTCGTAAAGAAGGTTACCCTCCCAAACAAGCAGCAGCAATTGCGTATAATACTGCTGGGAAGAAGAGACGCAAAACTACAAAAAGAAAGAGGTAATAAATATGTCAGATTGTTATACAAACGTTTACGTAGCTCGCTTCGAACTTTATCCATCCACTAGTCCTTCAGGCTATTGTGTGGGGTTCAGGGCACAATGTGAACCAAATAAAAGAACCAATTATTGGGATACCGTTGTATCTTTAGCAGATGCAAGCGGAAGCACAGACCAGCAAATAGCTAATACAGCTTATGCAACTCTATCAGGCTCTATAAGTACATGGTCAGAGAGCGAGATGCATAAATCGTCGATTATAGGCGAGTTAGAAACGGTCATTAGTGGCTCATAGGTAAAATATGGCTAAGAAAGATAAGAAAGAAGTTCTTAAAGAAATCATAGAAGAAGTTCCAGAAGCAGAGGTAGTAGAAGAAAAGAAAGAAGTCGTTGTAGATAACCTTAATGACCTCCGTAAAAAATATTTTGCTTCTTATGGCGAATGGCCTCTTTCTGATGAAGACTTGAGGCTCGCCGGTCTACTCTAATGGGTATTTTAACAACAGCAGGGGCTTGTGAATGTGCTTGCTGTAAAGTGAAAGAACCGAAATGTACGTGTGCCTGTAGAACTATTATAGATTACAAATGAGATTATTTTTTGTAATGCAGAACCTCTACCCTGTGTGGGGTGGAGCAGAAAAAAGTATGGATACACTTATCCAACATTTATCACATAAAGGACACTCTGTTGACTGGATGTGTGAGAACAATAAGCAAGATGTAGAACCCAAGTTAGATATCTTAATGAAAGATATAGATATAATAATAACTCAACTAAATTGGATTCCTTATGCTACCCAACTTGCCGAAAAGTATAATAAAAAGTGTGTAGTGTTTGTAAGGTCTTATGAAAACCTCTGCCGTGTAGTTTTTAGTGACCCTAAATTCCATGCAGAATGTAAACAAGAATGTACGGGCTGTCCTCATAAGGTTTCTCCCTATGAATCGGGAGGGTTAGCTTTTAGAAAGGCAGACCTTATTATTTCTAATTCTAAATGGATGCAACATTTTTTAATGGAACATCATAAGTTAAAAAGTGAGATAGTTTACCCCTTTATTGATTTTGCTGAATACCAATTAGTAGGGCCACGCACACATGAATATATTGCAATGAATCAACTATCTTATGCTAAAGGAGCTGATATATTCTGTGAAATTGCTAAAGCACTTCCGAATTATAAGTTTAAAATTGTAGGTAATAAAGGATGGATGCCTTCCTTTTCTTTACCTAAGAATGTTAAATATGTAGGTTTTCAGACACCAGAAGAAATTTACTCTAATGTATGGTTATGGTTAAACCCAGCTCGTTGGGAAGAACCATTCGGTAGAACAAATATAGAAGCGCAAGTAGCAGGCATCCCTGTTATTTCTACAGCTTATCAAACAGCCGTTCGTGATGAAACTGTGAAGGATAAGGTTACAGGGCACCTTATAAAGGATATACGAAATATTAGAGATTGGAGAAGACAGATATGGAAGATTAGTCAAGACCAATCTAAATATATAAAAAACGTAGAAGAAATAGATTTATCTCGGTTTGAAGTAGAGCAAAATTTAAATAGACTCACCACTCTCCTAGAGGGATTACAATGATAACAGCCATCATGACAGGATACAATCGGCCCCATATGGCAGTTAAACAATTAGAAGCCATTAAGAATCAAAGTGAATCAGCTGCAGACATATTCTTTTGGCGTAATATGTCTTCCGAAGCACAAACGTGTTTTGACCTTCCAGTAGGTCGAGATGAAGGAGTTAAAGGAGTTTACTCTAATCATAATTGGAAATTTCATGGTCGTTTTGCCTTTGCTTTATTAGCACAAACTGAATATATAGCTCTATTTGATGATGATACTATTCCAGGCAAAGATTGGTTTAAGAATTGCCTACAGACTATGGAGCATACACCCGGCATTTTAGGAACAACTGGCATTAAACTCCTTAGTAACCAATACGACCCCCATATTAAAGTGGGTTTTAACGCTCATCAATCTGGTAATCAACCTAATTATATGACGCAAGAAGTAGATTTAGTAGGACATGCATGGTTTTTCAAGAGAGAGTGGTTAAAGCATATGTGGATGGAGTATCCGCTTTCATGGGAAAATGGCGAAGACATACAATTTTCTTATTTATGTCAAAAGTATGGCCATATTAAGACCTATGTACCTCCTCACCCAGTAGGCAAAGAAGAAATGTGGGGAAGCATAGAACCTAAACATGGTCAAGATAAAGTGGCTTCATGGCGTAAGACTAATCATATGCCATTAAGAAATATGATTGTAAAGGAGTGTGTAGATAATGGGTGGCAACCAATCTGTCTCCGATAAGAATTTTAAGAAAGAACTAGAGAAGATAATTAGTTATCTAGAATCTGGTAAACATTTCGTTCTAAGTAAATACGCTGATGGCGAATGGAATATCATTAATGAAAATCCTGCATGGGGTCACGTAGATGGATGGTATTATTTACCCTACGTAGACAAATTCTACAGAGATAGATTACTAGAATCCTTTGTGTATGAACACCCTGATTATCTTGTAGGTATTAGTTGCAGGTGTTGTGCAGGTGATGAGGTTCATGAACAAATGAAAGAAGTAAGTGGTCAACCTATAGAAAATCTCACCTTTGCTAACGTCTTAGTAAATAGTAATTATGATACTTATCTTACTAAAATAATCCCCCTTTATATGCATTATAAAGTATACCTCGTGGCGCATGAGGACGCTCAGATAAAGAATCTCCCCTTCGGTATTAAAAAACATTATCCCATTAGTAAAATAGCTTGGAAGAATGACTACAGTTTGATTGATGATATAAAAGAAGAAATTAAAAGTAAAGATATACAGAACTCTCTTTTCTTATTTGCAGCTGGCCCATTAGGTAATATGATGGCTCACCAATTGTGGGAAGCATCCCCTCATAATACATATTTAGATATTGGGTCTACCCTCAATCCGTTGATGGAAATGGGTAAAAATAGAGGGTATCTTAAAGGAGCATCTACCTCTCAACGGGAGTGTGTATGGAAGTAAAGGAATTTAGATTTTTACATGTCTTAGATAAATACGATAAGCAATATGAAAGTTGGTCTAGAGTATACGAATATCCAGCAGTAATAAAGAGTATAGTGAAAGAATTTGGTGTACTTCATACTAAGTGGGGACAACCACTCACTATCCATAATACTGCATGGGGTAGCGAAGGAGACCATGTAAAATTTAAAGAGGAATTAGATAGTTACCACCATTGGAAATGCCGTCACAGCGATATAGTTGGTGAAGATATTTATGATATAACACAACCAACTAATAAAACATATGATGTTGTTCTAAACGTCTCAACTTTAGAACATTTAGAACCTGTACAACAAAAGAAGGCCCTTACCAATCTTATCAAACAAGTTAAACCTAAAGGTTTGTTAATTTTAACTTTTGATTTTCCTCGTGTAGATAAGAATTTTTTAGAAGATGTTTTTAATCATCAGTGTGATAGAAATGGTGTAATTCTAAACGGAATCAATTCAGTTAGACCGAACCCCTCTTATAGTGGCTTGGAAATTATACTTTTAGTAGCTCGGAAAGGTGAATAGATGTTATTAATTGTGTATGGAACTAGACCAGAATGGATAAAGATTAAACCTGTTTTAGATAATTTAGAGATACCTTACAAATTATTATCTACAGGTCAGCATGAAGATATAGCACCTTCTCAGGATTTATCATTAAAGATAAAAGATGGCCCCAATAGGCTAGATAGTATTGTCCAAAGTATAATGAATCAAGAAGATATTTTTAAGAACATTACTCATATTATGGTACAGGGGGATACTACTTCTGCTTTTGCTTTTGCTTTAGCTGCATTCCACAGAGGTATAAAGATTATTCATCTAGAGGCGGGGCTTCGAACTTATAATAAAAAACACCCTTACCCAGAAGAATTTAATAGAAAATCAATTTCTGCTATGGCTGATGTACATTTATGCCCTACTGAAAAGAATGCTCAAAATTTAAGGGATGAAGGCGTAGAGAAGGGGGTATATATAACAGGGAACACAGTTTTAGATAATTTAGCAGGTATGATTACCTCAACAGGCGATACCGTTCTAGTTACTTTACATCGTCGTGAAAATCACCCTATTATGCATAAATGGTTTTCAGCCTTAAATGATGTAGCTAAAGAACTTACTCATCTTCAATTCCTTTTACCCCTCCACCCTAATCCGGCTGTTCAAAAGCACAAACACCTATTAACTCATGTTAATACATGCCCTCCTTTACATTACGAAGATTTCCTACCAGTATTAGCCAATTGCAGATTTGTTATTTCTGATAGTGGCGGTATACAGGAAGAGGCAGCCTTTCTAAATAAAAGAGTTATTGTGTGCCGAGAGTATACAGAGCGACCAGAAGGTTTAGTAGGCCACCACATGATATGTAAAAAACCAGAAGATTTAATCTTGATATCTAGGTTATTTGATACGAATCATAGAGTTCATGTTGATTGTCCCTTTGGCAATGGTACAGCAGGGATGCATGTAGCACATATTATTGGTAAGGTGATTAATGGACGTAATTGAATATGGTCGAAATAATCGACCTTTTATGTGGTCTTTTGAAAAATATCTCTATAGACAATTAAACCCTCTATGCCCCTCTATTACCGACA
>Ga0208011_1000204_pt1 | contig 25254 bp, 32 predicted proteins | sample 7_EtaG_FD_184080 | JGI IMG/M metagenome (GOLD analysis project Ga0208011, IMG submission 184080) | Marine viral communities from the Subarctic Pacific Ocean - 7_ETSP_OMZ_AT15161 metaG (SPAdes) (version 2) | ecosystem: Environmental > Aquatic > Marine > Oceanic | place: Pacific Ocean | collected...
AGCAATAGGATTGACGGGGACAATTATGCAGAGTATAATCAGATTAAAGATGCTGTGCACGCTAAGTTGCGTAATTGAATGGATGTAATTTCTGTTAAACATAATGCATCGATCATTGTGGGTGATTATCAATTTGCTGATAAAGTAAAGAGTGAAGTTCTTTCTTTGTTAAAGATATGCAATCCTATTCCTCAAGAGAATAGTAATGTGAAAGCATCTATTCATACTGAATGGGATTGGGAACCTGGTAATATTACGTTTAGGAATCTAAAAGAGTATATACGGGCAGAGATAGAAAGGTATTTCCAACCTGGTGCTATGTCTTGTGGAGCCAGACCATCTTTAGAATATGTAAATTTCTGGGCAAATGTTTATGAGAAAGGTGATTATGCTCAATCTCATTGCCACAAACCATATGATTTTAGTTTTGCCTATTTTGTAAAAGCAAAGTGGTATGATTCTCCTTTCGTTTTTACTCACGGTGGAAAAAGGGTTCGTCCTAAAGAAGGAAGGTATGTTATTTTTCCATCATATTTAAAACATCATGTTCCCAAACATAGATATAATGATCCTCGTATTACTTTATCTGGTAATTTATCAATAAAGAGATGAAGATAGCAATAATTACAGATCAGCATTTTGGTGCGAGAAAAAACTCTAAACTCTTTCATGATTATTTTTTAAAGTTTTATAATGATGTATTTTTTCCGACTCTTGAAGCAGAAGGTATTACTACCATTGTTGATATGGGCGATACCTTCGACAGCCGTAAAGGTATTGACTTTGCGGCTTTGTCCTGGGCAAAGAATAACTATTACGATAAATTAAAAGATTATACAATTCATACTGTTGTTGGTAATCATACAGCATATTATAAAAATACAAACGAAGTAAATTCCATAGATTTATTACTTCGTGAGTATGAGAATGTAAAAATATATTCTGAAGCAACAGAAATAAAATTAGGCAATCTTGGAGTTCTTTTAATTCCATGGATTAATCAGGAGAATGAAGAGCATACTATTAAATGTATTAAGAAAACAAAATGTTCAATTGTTATGGGACATTTAGAGCTTAATGGATTTGTGGTTACTCAACAAGTTATTATGGATCATGGTTTTGATGTGGAGTATTTTAAGAAGTTTGATAAAGTATATTCAGGACATTTTCATACACGTTCAAGCGTAGGAGATATTCATTACTTAGGAAATCCATATGAGATATATTGGAATGATTTTGATAGTATGAGAGGATTTCATATTTTTGATACGGAGACTTTAGAACATACTGAAGTCAATAATCCTCATCACTTATTCTATAAGATTTTTTATGAGGATACAAATTATCAGACTTTTGATGTTAGAGAATATGAAAATAAAATTGTAAAGGTTATTGTTCGTAAGAAAAGTAGCATTAAAAAGTTTGAGAAATTTATTGATAAGTTATATTCTTCAGGGGTAGCTGAACTTAAAATAGTGGAGAATTTTGATTTTGGTGGATGGTATGATAGTAAAGACTCTGAAGGATATGAATCTGAGGATACGATGTCTATTCTTAATAGATATATTGAGGAATCAGAAATAAATCTTGATAAATCTATTATTCAAAAAATGATGCAAGAAGTCTATCAAGAGGCCTGTGAGTTGGTATAAAGATGTTTATATTAACTGTTGCCGGTCAAGAAAGTGATGGAGCGTATTCGGTACAGGATGCTGAAGGAAATCGGATTCTTTATTTGTTTGAGGAAGAAGATGATGCGTCAAGGTATGCTATGATGTTAGAAGAAGATGATGATTATCCAGAAATGCATGTATTAGAGGTGGAAGATGAAGTGATGATAAAAACTTGTAAGATACATGGGTATAACTTTACGGTTATTACTCCTAATGACATTGTAATTCCTCCTAAGATAGAACATGATTTTATTTGAGAAGATATGTTGGAAAAACTTCTTAAGTACAGGAAATCAATATACTGAAGTTAATTTCACAGAAAATAATACTACTTTAATTGTCGGGGCTAATGGAACCGGTAAGAGTACGGTTTTGGATGCATTAACATTTAGTTTGTTTAATAAACCTTTTCGTAAGATTAGTAAACCACAATTAGCTAATAGTGTTAATGAGAAGGATTGTAAAGTTGAAGTAGAATTTTCTATTGGCCCAACTGAATGGAAAGTGGTTCGTGGCATAAGACCCAATCTTTTTGAGATTTGGAAAGATAATAAACTCCTTGACCAATTTGCTTCTGCTGTCGATCAGCAAAAATGGTTAGAGCAGAATGTTATAAAGATGAATTATAAATCTTTTACTCAGATTGTTATTCTGGGTTCTAGTACCTTTGTGCCATTTATGCAATTAACTGCTACGAATCGCAGAGAAGTTATTGAAGACTTATTGGATATAAAGATTTTTTCTTCAATGAATACTTTAATCAAAGAAAAGATTCGTGGAGTTAAGGAAGAAATTAAAGTCCTTTCTCTCAAGAAAGAATCTCTTAATGATAAAGTTAGGATGCAAGAGAATTTTATTGAGGAACTTGAGAATAGGAGTAAAGAGAATATAGAAGAAAAAAATAAGAAGAGCAGGCAGTTGGGGGATGAAGTCTGTGTATTAATGTTACAGAATGAACATACGGAGGATCAGGTATTTGGACTCACTGAAGAACAAGAGAAAGTAACAGGTGCTACTGAAAAACTCCGCACTCTGGGTGGATTGAAAGGTAAGATATCACAGAAGGTATCTACCATTACTAAAGAGCATAAGTTCTTTAGTGATAATGTAACATGTCCGACATGTACCCAACCAATCGAGGAGGACTTTAGAATAAATAAAATCGAAGACGCTCAAACTAAAGCAAAGGAGTTGCAATCTGGTTATAAAGAACTAGAGGAGGCAATTAAAAACGAAGAAGACCGAGAGCGTCAATTCACTACACTTTCAAAGGAGATTACTAAACTAACGCATGGCATTTCTAAAAATAATACACAGATTTCTGGGTGTCAACGACAAATCAGGGATCTGGAATCGGAAATTCAAACAATTACCGAACAACTTGCAAACAGAAATACTGAGCATGACAAGTTAGCAACCTTCAAAGACAATTTAACAACTACATACGACGAACTATCTTCACGGAAGGACACTATAAACTATTACGATTTTTCGTATAGTTTATTGAGAGACGGTGGAGTTAAATCTAAAATCATCAAGAAGTATCTACCGCTGATAAATCAGCAAGTAAACCGTTATCTACAGATGATGGACTTCTACATAAACTTTACACTTGATGAGGAGTTTAACGAAACTGTCCAGTCGCCAATCCATGAAGATTTTTCTTATGCTTCTTTCAGCGAGGGAGAGAAGATGAGAATAGATTTAGCACTTCTGTTTACATGGAGGGAAGTTGCTAGAATGAAGAACTCTGTTAATACAAATCTACTAATCATGGATGAGGTATTTGATAGTTCTTTAGATGGTTTTGGAACGGATGAATTCCTTAAGATCATTAAGTATGTTATAACAGATGCAAATATTTTTGTTATCTCTCATAAGACGGGGATGGAGGACAGATTTGATAGTGTCTTAAAGTTTGAAAAAATTAAAGGATTCTCGCGTATAATGGGATAATGAAAATTTTAATTACTGGTCATAAAGGTTTTATAGGGAGTTATCTTTATAATCATCTTAAGTATGGTCTTGGTTATGGGGAATGTGTTGAGGGGTTAGATTTCCCAGATGACATTGTAGATTTTAAAGCACCCAGTGGTGGTATGTTTTCTCCGCATTATGATGTTATTATACATCTTGCTGCATTTGCTGCACTTAGAGATAGTATTGAGAACCCAGATAAGTTTTGGGAGAATAATGTAGAGAAGACAAAACCTATATTTGATTATTGTAGAGAGAATAATGTTAGACTTTTGTATGCTAGTTCTGCTGGAGTTTATGGATGGTGGCAGAATCCTTATGCTATAACCAAGAAGGTAAACGAATCAATGGCACCTCCTAATAGTGTGGGGATGCGGTTCTTTAATGTATGGGCAGAGCAGGAGAGTAGACCTGATATGCTTTATAGGATGCTTCAAGAGAATACAGCTAAGTATATTACAAAACATAAGAGAGATTATATTCATGTTAAAGATGTGGTTAGTGCAATTTGTCATTTGATTTCTTATCCTTCTTTTACTGGTATAGTTGATGTTGGAATGGGAGAATCTATACCTGTGATGGATATAGCAAAGGCAATGGAAAGGGATCTGCCAGTTAAGGAGGTTGTAGGAGAACCAGACAGTTTATGTTCTGACCCAAGAGAGTTGCGTAAGTTGGGATGGTCTCCTACAATAAATATCAAGGATACACTCCAACAATTAGATGACCGAAGAAGCACCTCCTGAATGGACTAAAGGACCAGTAAGGAGACCTGTTGATATTAGTGACGATTTTCATGCATCAGGCATGACTTTAATCACTGATCCTAGAAGTGATCGTTATTTTAAGCAAGCAGATGAACGTTCCGAATTGGAAACACCACAGCAAGAAGGAGCAGAAGAGGACTCTCAAACCTCAAGCTCTCCGCCAAGCGAAGGCAAGACGTAGACACTTGATAAAGAGTCTACTTAAGACCTCCGAGACCCCTCGGAGGTTTTATAATATATGCATACCAAACGAAACACATGGCAGTTCAGCAGGAAATCAAGTCCCAATTAGCGAAGTTGCTTGCCACTGAAGATATTATAGTAGAGCATAAGCATGTGGAGTGTGCTCAGTTTAATGTACGCACACGGGTATTGATTCTTCCTTTGTGGGAGAAAGCAAGTAATAGTGTATATGATATGTTGGTTGGACATGAGGTAGGACATGCACTCTTTACACCTGATGAGGATTGGTGGTTAGAGTGTGCTATTCCCCCACAATTTGTGAATGTAGTGGAGGATGCGAGAATTGAGAAGTTGATGAAGCGTAAATATATGGGTATTGCGAAAAGTTTTTATAAGGGGTATAGTGAATTACATAAAAACAATTTCTTTGAATTAGATGGTGAAGATATTACTAATTTTAATCTTGCTGATAGGGCTAATCTATATTTCAAGATTGGTTCGATCCTTCCTCTGGCTTTTTCGCCTACTGAAAAATCGATTATCAATTTAATCAATGACTGTGAAACGTTTAAAGACACCTTATCCGCAGCAGAAGCGTTATATAATTTCTGCAAGCAGGAGCAGGAAAGAGATTCCGGAGAACAAGAACTGGAGGCCCAACAAGATTTTCTCAACGATCTTGAAGATGGTGGGACTAGCGACATTAACGATGCTGGCGATAATACTCCTTCCGTTCCTGACGTTGATGGCAGTGGCCCTATGGAAGATAGGGGTGTTCGTAATGTTGATTCTAGTGGGGAGTCTTCTTCTGATGTTACTGTAGAAACTGCTAATGCATTAAGTCATAATATTCAGAACTTAGTGAATGAAAAGGGAGGGATAGAGAATGTTTATGTAGAAATCCCAAAGGTTAATTTAGAGAATATAATTGCTTCTAATCAAGCAGTTCATATGGAGATTGATAGGTATTGGAAATATGAAGAGGTGATGTGGAGAGAACAATCAAAGGAGGTTAATTGTGATATTGATCCTGGATTTGATGAAGTAGATGCGGAGTTTGTAAATTTTAAAAGAAATGCACAAAAAGAAGTCAGTTATCTTGTTAAAGAGTTTGAGTGTCGTAAGGCAGCTTCGAGTTATGCTCGTTCTGCTACTAGTCGCACTGGGGTTCTCTCTACAGAGAAGCTTTATTCTTACAGATATAACGAGGATCTTTTTAAGAAGATAACAGTATTACCGGATGGTAAGAATCATGGATTAGTTTTTGTATTGGACTGGTCTGGTTCTATGCAATACGTTCTTCAAGATACGTTGAAGCAACTTTATAATCTTATTTGGTTTTGTAAGAAAGTGCAGATTCCATTTGATGTATATGCATTTACTAATGAATGGAATGGTAAAGTAAAAGATTATGAAACCATGGAATATTATGTTCGCCAACCAAAGAGTGTATCGGAAAAGAAGGAAGGTGTCTTTAAGATTGATGAGGATTTCACTTTGATGAATATTCTTACTAGTAAGGTAAATGGAAAGACTTTAGAGCATCAGATGATTAATATTTGGCGTATTGCTGAGTCTTTTCTTGGAAGAACTAATGTTGCCCGTTTTTCTTATCCCCCACGTTTGATTCTTTCAGCAACTCCTCTTAATGAATCATTGATTTCTTTGCATCAAATTCTTCCTCAGTTTCAAGAGGAGAATACTGTTGAGAAGGTTCAATGTATTATTTTGACTGATGGTGAAGCACATCAGATTCCTTATCATACGACAGTTCAGCGTAATTGGGAGTCAAATCCTTATTTGGGATGCCGTAATATTAAGGGAGATAGGTGTTTTTTAAGGGACCGTAAATTGGGTAAGACTTATAAGTTGGGATGGGGGTATTCTGAATTTACTAGTACTCTTTTAACTAATTTAAAGGATAGATTTCCATTTACAAACTTTATAGGTATTAGGGTTCTTGCGAATCGTGACGCTAGATCCTTTATGAGGTTGTATAATTTGGATGGAGATGCTACAATAGCTAGTGATTGGAAAAAAAATAAGAGTTTTGTTATTAAAAACTCTGGGTATGATGCGTACTTTGGAATGTCTTCTACATCCCTATCTCAGGATGCTGAGTTTGATGTGGGTGATGATGCAACTAAAGCCCAAATCAAAAGGGCATTTGTGAAATCTTTAAAAACTAAGAAACTTAATAAAAAAGTTCTTGGTGAATTTATCTCATTGGTGGCTTAATTATGTGCATTTACAATGATTGCAAGATCGTTATTGATCTTAATAAGTTGGTCAAAGCAAGACCATGTGGAATTGATCTAGCAGATGAGCACGTAGATAATATTGCAAATGATTTGAGAAAGAGAATGACTTTTGATTCTCTCTTTGAGCAGGTTGATACTGCTATCTGGGAGTATGCTGATGAATGTAATATAGATTTATCAGATTCGGAAGAGTGTCAATCATTTGGTTTCCAGATACCTCAGTATGGGGATATCCAACCTAAACCAAGTGAGTTTGAAATTGTTAAGTTGAAGGGTAGTAATGATGCTTGGACTATTGATGTTCCTAGAAGGAAAAAAAATAAATATTAAAGTGACCACCTTCTCTAATAAAATGAAAAACGATCTTGGTATTGATCCTGATGAGTGGTTTGATAAACCCATTACAGATGAATATGCACCATCTTCTTATGAACCTCTTGAAAATCCTGATGAGAGTGATGAAATTGAAGCATCTAAAGAAGATGAAACTATACATGAGAGAATGTATCAAATGGCTATAAAGAACGGTAATACAATCACAATGGGTGGTTCCGAAAATGTCCAGCGATAATGTGCCTTGGGACGATTCTAATTGGAGAAATGAGTTTAAGGAATCTAAAGATCTTTCTGAATATCAATTAGAGATTTTGACAAATGGACCTAGAAGTCTTGCTCAGTCATGGGCTCTGGGGGCAATGCATGGTGAGTGGAGAAGAATGAAAGGGTATAAGTATCCCGATCCTCCTGATTGTTCATCTTCCTTTGAGGAATTTAATCAAAGTGTAAAAAAACATTTTGAGCATAAGGAAGATGAGTTCACTCCTGAAAACGATCCTTATGGGGGGTATTAGGACACCGAATAAACTGTCCATTATGATAAATAAACCACCTCTTTATCCTTTATAATAATGTCATTGAAACGCACCACACTATGTTTGAGATCAAAATGACCAGAGAACAAATTATTGAAGGTCTGAAAGCAAACTATGGAATCGAATTTACTGCTGCTGATGTAAAAGGGTTCTGTGCAATGAATGATATTGCGTATCAGACAGTTACTAAGAAGATTGAGCAATTTAAAGTTGGTCGTGGTAAGTGGAATCTACAAGTAACTACTAAAGTAGTTAAAAATATTGAGAATTCTTTTGCTGCACCTGCAGTTGAGCCTAAATTAGAAGAGAACCTCATACCAGAAAGAGATGCTACCTTCGTCCACTTTGGTCCTTTTAGCGATCTTAAGGCCATTCTCAAAGCCAATCTGTTCTATCCTACGTTTATCACGGGTCTTTCTGGGAATGGAAAAACCTTTGGAGTCGAACAAGCTTGTGCTCAACTCCAAAGAGAACTGATCCGGGTAAACATTACTATCGAAACAGATGAAGATGATCTCATTGGTGGCTTCCGCCTTGTTGACGGTGCCACAGTCTGGCACAATGGACCAGTCATTGAAGCTATGGAACGAGGGTGTGTATTGTTACTTGACGAAATCGACCTTGCCAGTAACAAAATCCTCTGTCTCCAACCAATACTTGAAGGTAACGGAATTTTCCTTAAGAAAATCGGAAGATTTGTCCGACCCGCCAGAGGATTCACTGTTGTCGCAACAGCAAATACTAAAGGTAAGGGTTCAGACGACGGCCGATTCATTGGAACTAATGTGCTTAATGAAGCCTTCCTTGAACGCTTCCCAGTAACTTTTGAGCAGGATTATCCAGCCCCAACAGTAGAGAATAAGATTCTTAAGAATGTTGCTGCTAGTGTTGGTGTTCATGATGAAGATTTCTGTAAGAGACTTGTAGACTGGGGTGACATTATTCGCAAAACATTCTATGATGGTGGTATCGAAGAGATTATTAGCACTCGTCGTCTTGTTCACATTCTACGTGCTTATTCCATTTTTGGGGATAAGATGAAAGCAATTCAAGTTTGTGTAAATCGTTTTGATGATGAAACTAAGCAGGCATTTCTGGAGTTGTATGATAAAGTAGATGCTACAGTTCAACTTCCTATGGATCAATCTGTTGACTTGGGACCGGGGGTGGTGATATAATATGGCTTGGTGGCTACTTGACTCAGTTATTAATGGAACACTTGATGAGGATTATCCTATTATGAAGAAGAAAGAAGATGAGGTAGTAATTTTGGGAGGAAAAGATGAGGATACGGTTAGTGCAGAATTGCCTGAAAATAACTATTATGCAGCTGAGACTGTATCTTTAGATTTGGGTGGAGGAGAAGATTCTGTGTCTTTTTCTTCAGCATATGATTGGGGTGATGATGGATTTAGTGTAGTAGGTAATCCTTTTCCTTCTTCTGCTAGTCTTGATACTATCAGTTTTCGTACTGATGGATATCCGGGGAGTATAGATGATGTGAATGCATATGTAGGATCTAGAGTTCCTGGTGGAATGGGTCAAGATCGTATTTGCTTCAATTATGGCCCAGGAGCCGGAAAGACTGCTTATGATGAACCTAAGTATTATGCTACTAAACCCCAACCAGATCTAAAGAGTGGATCAACTCAAAAATACCAAGAGGATAAAGGTATTGCAGACCTTAAAGATTATGTCTCTTCCACCTACCAGGGACATTATACAAATGATAGTTCAGATGTACAAACACTTGACCTTATCCATTCTGTAGGTGATGCTGAGTCCTTCTGCCGCTCTAATGCACTTAAGTATTTGAGTCGGTATGATAAGAAGGGACAAGCAAAACGTGATATATTAAAAGCAATGCACTACTGCTTACTGTTATATTACTTCAGCGGCAACACAAACGATGAAATTACGACCCGTGGTTATGAAACTTTCTGATTCAACTCTCTCACTTCTTAAGAACTTTTCGACTATTAATCAGTCAATTCTTTTTAAGAAAGGAAACAAACTTCGCACTATAAGTGTGATGAAAAATATTCTTGCTGAAGCGACAGTATCGGAAGAATTTCCAAAGGATTTTGGTGTTTATGAATTGAATCAATTCCTTAATGGAATGGCACTTTATAATAGTCCAGAACTTGATTTTCAAGATGATAGTTATGTGGTAATTAAGGAAGGAAGATCACGTTCTAAGTTTTTCTTTGCTGAACCTAATGTAATTGTTACTCCACCAGATAAGCCTTTAGAACTCCCTAGTGAAGATGTAACATTTGAAGTGAGTACAGAGCAGTTAGAAAAACTTCTAAAAGCAGCTGCGATATATCAACTTCCTGATTTGTCAGTTGTTGGTGATTCGAATGGTGTTAAGATTGTAGTACGTGATAAGAAGAATGATACCTCAAATGATTTCTCTATTACAGTTGGAGAAACTAGTGATATGTTCTCCTTTAATTTTAAGGTAGAGAATATGAAGATTCTTCCTGGAACTTATGATGTAGTTGTTTCTCAAAAACTTCTATCTAGATTTACTAGTAAGAATCATGATCTAACATATTACATAGCACTAGAACCGGATTCTACATTTGGCGAACTATAAAGTATGTCCATTGGGTGATGAATATCCTCACACTCAAATTTCTGAAGTAGAGTATGAGGAGTGGACAGATGCTCAGGATGCTGCTGTTCAGTTATTAGAATCTGGACAAGAATGGGTTCAGATATTACAATGGAATGAAGAAGATAAAGATTGGGGACTCTTACAAGAGTTAAATTTGGAGAGGGGTATTAAACCTAATCCCAATTTCAGCACTTCATCTTTAGCACCTTATTATGTTAGATTGAGGAATTATGAGGGATGAATTTCTTTGGGTTGAAAAGTATCGACCTAAGACAATTGAAGATTGTATTCTTCCAGAGAATATAAAGAAAACTTTTAGGGATTTTCTAAATAAGGGTGAAGTGCCCAATCTGCTGCTTTCTGGACCTGCTGGGTGTGGAAAGACAACAGTAGCAAAAGCACTTTGCAATCAATTAGGAGTAGATGTTTATGTTATCAACGGATCCGATGAAGGACGGTTCCTCGATACCGTCAGAAACAACGCTAAAAACTTTGCATCAACAGTGTCCTTATCCAGTGATGCCAAGCATAAAGTTATCATCATCGACGAAGCCGACAACACAACCCCAGATGTACAGCTCTTACTCAGGGCCAGCATTGAGGAATTCTCAAAGAACTGTCGATTTATCTTCACCTGTAACTATAAAAATAAAATCATCGAGCCGCTCCATTCGCGTTGTGCGGTCGTTGAGTTTAGCATTAAAGGTAAAGAGAAGGCGGAGACAGCAGCTGCTTTCTTCTCCAGACTTAAGACCATCTTGGACACGGAGAGGATTGAGGCTGAAGGCAGAGTCCTTGCAGAACTCATTAATAAACATTTCCCGGACTGGAGAAGAGTCTTAAATGAATGCCAGAGATATTCTGTTAGTGGAAAGATAGATAGTGGTATACTTGCCCATTTTAGTGATGTAAATGTAAATGATCTCATTAAAAACCTCAAAGAAAAGAACTTCCCCGAAGTACGTAAATGGTGTGTCAATAATTTGGACAATGATCCTGCTGTGTTATTACGTAGGATTTACGATTCTCTTTACGATTCCTTGGTTCCTTCCACCATCCCTGCTGCTGTTCTTATACTTGCTAAGTATCAGTACCAAATTGCCTTTGTCGCTGACCAAGAAATAAATATGCTTGCATGTCTTACTGAAATAATGGTGGAGTGTGAATTTAGGTGAGTTTAAAGGACTATATTAAAGAACCAAGAAAGGACTGGGGTAATAGTCAATGGTTACAACATGCTTGGATACAATGGCATAATCCTTGGATTTCTGAAGAAGACCGGGAGTACTGGAGAGACAAAATTAAGGAGCTATCATGAAAGAAGAGCTTTTAGAACTATTAAAGAAAGATGCTTATAAGAAAGGTGAATTTACTCTTTCTTCAGGTAAGACTAGTGAGCATTATGTAAACTGTAAACCAGTAACTCTAACTGGTAGGGGACTCACTCTTACTAGTTTATTAATGTTAAAGGAACTTGATGCTGGTATAGTGGGAGGATTAACTCTTGGTGCTGATCCTTTAGTGAGTGGAGTTTCTTTGGTATCTGCTTTGGATGGTAGATTAGTTAATGCATTGATTGTACGTAAGGAAGCAAAGGGACATGGTACTCAGGCATGGATAGAAGGTCCAGAGGTGTCTAAGGGGACTAAAGTTACTGTTCTTGAAGATGTGGTTACAACCGGTGGGTCTGCCATTAAAGCAGCAGAGAAACTTCGTGATGCTGGTTATGTAGTTGAACGTGTTGTGGCTATGGTAGATCGTGAGGAGGGTGGTGCTGAGGCAATGAAAGAAGCAGGATTAGAACTTCATAGTTTATTTTTATTAAAAGAACTATGCCAAAAATGAATAATCATGTTAAACTAGTATTTGCGTTAGAACATGTAGCACATTTAGAGGATCTTCTTCATGAGAATGAATGGGAGAATTATCTTATTCATCCATTAACTACCATCAAATTTGAATTGGAAAGACAATTAAAAAATGAGGAAGTTAAAAGAAAAATGCCTTCTGCATGAAATACATGATAACTAATAAAGATCTTTATGAGGAGATTCAGGTGAGTAGAAAAGAAAAAAAGAGAAACCAAGTTAAGTCTAGGTTTTATTATATTTTCTGGGGTGCTGCTACTATATCAGTATTAGTGGGACAGTTGTATGTTGGCACTGGATATCGTTTGATGTCTGGTAGTATATTTGAACTGATTGAGACTCTAGAGCAACCTAAAATTTATTAATGACTGAAGAAGAATTAGAAAAAGAACGTCATATTGATGACGATTGTAATGTAGTTGCTCATTACTACAGAGCAAAAACGATGCATCCAAATATTCCTTTCTATCTTCAAGATGAAATGGGTAATACTTTTGAGTTTGGATGGAGCTTAATATATGAGTATGTTTCTAATATATCTTATTATCCTGATTGGTAATGAAAGATCCTCGTAAAGCATTAAAGACTCCTCTGAGATATCCTGGAGGTAAGTCTAGAGCAGTTAAAAAGATGGATCAGTATTTTCCTGATCTACGAGACTATGTTGAGTTTCGTGAACCTTTTCTTGGTGGAGGGAGTGTTGCGATACATATTAGTAAGAAATATCCGCATCTCAAGATATGGGTAAATGACCTTTATGAACCTCTTGTAAACTTTTGGAGCAATCTCCAGATGTTTGGTGTAGAATTAAAGGATCAACTATTAAATTACAAATCAACTCACAATGATCCAACTTCAGCAAGAGAATTATTTAATAACTCCAAGTCTCTTATTAACAAGACTAATAGTTCATCCCTTGACCGCGCTGTGGCTTTTTATATTGTTAACAAGTGCAGTTTTAGCGGTCTCACTGAGAGCTCTAGTTTTTCACCTCAAGCTTCCGTTAGCAATTTTTCAGTACGGGGGATTGAGAAATTACCTGGATACTCTGAAATCATCTCCAACTGGCACATAAATGGTTATTCATATGAACACTTAATGACGAATGATCTTCATGATGGTGTCTTTATGTACTTAGATCCTCCTTATGATATTAAGGATAATCTTTATGGTAAGAAGGGATCTATGCATAAAGGATTTGATCATGATAAGTTTGCTGTTGATTGTGATGAACATGACATTCCGATGCTTATCAGTTATAATTCAGATCAGTTAGTCAAAGATAGATTTAAGAATTGGACTGCTGCTGAGTTTGATCTTACATATACAATGCGTTCCGTAGGTGAGTATATGAGAGATCAGAAAACAAGAAAAGAATTATTATTAATGAATTATTCGTTATGAAGCAAACTACACGTCAAAAATTAGATGCCCTTCGGTGTAGAGAAAATAAATTTCTTAATATTGTTTTCTATTCATATAAGGTAAGCCCTCATGAGCATATTAATACTCATGAGATGAGGCGTTTTGACCATAGTATCAAATCTTTAAGGGAGTTTAATAGTGAAATACCTGTTTATTTGTTTTGTGATAATCCTTCTCTTGTTCCCCTTTATTTCAGTACTGAATATAACGTAAGGGTTACACCTTTTGTAGAAGGATTTGATCATAACCATTTGTTTATTCATCGATGGTGTAATCTTAAATTTTTTGAGGATAATTATAATATTCTATATGTAGATTCTGATGTTATCTTTTATGAGGATGTTCAATATCTCTTTGATACTTACTGCACTTGTCAGGTATATGGTAGAGAGGAGATGGGATTCCGTCATGATCCCAATACTGGAGGAGGAAGGAATATAAGAGAACAGTTGGATATGGTTGATGTGGGGATATATGATTTGGGTGGTATTGCTCCCATGTATAAATTCTGTATGGGAGTTCTGTTACTTAATGATAGTGTCCATAAATTGATTGTTCAGTCATTGGATGATATGATTGAGTTGATGGATAAGGTTACTACCAATCAAGTCTTTGTTCCTATCCCAAATCGACGTATATTAGATGAATATGTAATGTGGACTATATTGAGTCGAATCGGTGCAGTAGGTGGTTTATTCGCCGTTCAGGACGTGACTCATGGGTGGATTGAGCAGAAGCACCAGGAAAATTTTTATCCTATAGTTTGTCATTATACAACAAAGAAGGAACAGGAATTTGCTAAATCTGATGAGAAATATAGTAATCTAATTAGAAATACAGATGCTTTAATGCAAGAGATTGATCCATATTCAACAATGGAAGCACAGTCAATTGATCATTTACCTCCTGAAATGATTGAAGCATTGGCAGAAGATAAGCCTATAATAGCATCAGATGTATGGGCAGATCTTAATCCTGGTTTTGATGATGAGTATGGATCTTAAGGATTGGTTGAATTCTATTAATTTCACAAAGGAGAATTTAATAGAAGATCCAAGTGTTGTTAAAGAGTATCCTCCTTATATTGTCAATCGGTGTCTGAGTGGTCATTTGGATTGTGTACTTTTTGCAAATGAGATGAATAGGTATCCTAACCTAGACAAGGATATGCAATATGTTTTCTATCTAAATACTCTTAGGAAAAAGAAGAGATTTTCTCCCTGGCTCCGTAAGGAAAAAGTCACGGATCTCCAATGTGTTAAACAATACTATGGTTATAGTAATGAGAAAGCTTCTCAAGCACTGAAAATTTTATCAAAACAACAACTCGATTACATTAAACAAAGACTTGAAACTGGAGGCTCGAAATGACTACTACGGTAGAACCGGAAGTAAAATGGTCGCAAGACCAAATGGTGGAGGTACTTCTGAATGAACCTGATGACTTTTTGAAGGTCAGAGAAACTCTTACTAGAATTGGTGTAGCATCTCGCAAGGAAAAGAAGTTATATCAATCATGCCATATCTTGCATAAGCAAGGAAGATATTTTATTGTGCATTTTAAGGAGCTCTTTGCTCTGGATGGGAAACATGCTAATCTTACACTTAATGACGTACAGCGACGTAATCGCATTGCTCGTCTATTGGCTGATTGGGGACTTATTTCAGTAGTAAAACCTGATGCTGTTGCTGACATTGCACCTTTAAATCAGATAAAAGTATTAGCATATAAAGATAAAGGTGACTGGGTGCTAGAACAGAAGTATAATATAGGCAAGAAAGGTAAAACTCAGGAAGAGTGATGACTAACTTTATTACTTTTCTATACAGTTACACTATTGTGTGCTATTGTTTTCGTATTGCTTTTGGTATTTAATGTCGGTTAATACTATATTATTGATCCTTCTAGTGATCGTTAACTATTTCAACTTCTATCTTACTCATATGCATGGGAAGAGAAGGCGTCCTAATCCTCGTTTGAAAAAGAAATTTTTGCAATGAACAATCTTTATAATGGAATCTCAGAACGTCTCTTCTATACTCTTGGAAAGAGACCAGAGACTGCTAGTGCTCATGATATTTACATGGCATTATGTTATGCAGTGAGAGATCAGATGATGACTTATCATCTTGCGCCAGCAGTTTGTAATAATGATAAGGAAGTCGCATATCTATCTGCAGAATTTTTAATTGGACCACAACTTGGAAATAATCTTCTTAATTTGGGGATTAGAAAGGAAGCAGAAGAAGCATTAAATAAATATGATTTAACCCTCGACCAGGTGTTAGATTTAGCAGAGGAACCTGGATTAGGTAATGGTGGTTTAGGTCGCCTTGCAGCGTGTTATATGGAGTCCTTAGCGACTCTTAAAGTACCTGCTACTGGTTATGGTATAAGGTATAAGTTTGGCATGTTCAAACAGATTATCAGAGAAAACCAGCAGATGGAGGTCACTGATAATTGGTTGCATGGAAATTGGCCTTGGGAACTTGCACAACCCAATGAGTCTGTTCTTGTAGGATTTGGTGGAAGAGTAGAGAATTATATTTCGGATAGAGATAATTATAGGGTTCGGTGGGTTCCTAGTGAGACCGTAGTTGCTGTTCCTTATGATGTAATGCAGTTAGGATACCGAGTTGATTGTTGTAATCGGTTGAGATTATGGAGAGCAGATGCTACTGAGATCTTTGATTTCTATGCATTTAATATTGGGGACTATATGGGATCAGTAGAGCAGAGTGTTACTTCTGAAACTATCTCTAAGGTTCTTTATCCTAATGATGGTACGGATGCAGGTAAGATGCTACGATTGAAGCAGCAATTCTTTTTTGTTAGTGCTTCTCTTCATGATATGGTTCGTAATTTGGAGAAGTGTAATGTACCTTTAGAAGAGTTTCCAAATAGGTATCAAGTTCAACTTAATGATACTCACCCTGCGGTTGCAGTTGCAGAGATGATGAGGATCCTTGTGGATCTTAAACATTTTGACTGGGAACCTGCATGGGAGATTGTAAGTAAGAGTATTTCATATACTAATCATACCCTTCTTCCAGAGGCATTAGAGAAGTGGGATCTTAAACTCTTTAAGACACTTCTTCCACGTCACATGGAGATCATCTATGAGATTAATAGAAGGTTCCTTCAGGTGGTGAGACTTAATTATCCTGGTGATGATTCAATGCTAGAGAAGATGTCTATTATTGATGAGCATGGTAATAAGTCAGTACGTATGGCAAACCTTGCCACCATAGGTTCACATCATGTTAATGGTGTTGCTGCACTACACTCTGAGTTAGTTAAGACTCAGTTGATGCCAGAGTTTAATGATCTATGGCCTCATAAGTTTACTAATGTAACTAATGGAGTTACTCCACGTAGATGGGTAGCATCTTCTAATACCCCACTTACAGAAGTTCTTGATGAGTATGCACCTCATTGGATTACTGATGGTGAAGAACTGAGGAATTTGGAGAATCATATAGATGATGAAGGATTTATCGAAAAGTATGCTACATGTAAGGTAATTGGAAAGCATAATCTTGCCACGTATATTCATAACGAACTTGGAATATCTGTTGATCCGTCAAGTATGTTTGATGTGCAGGTTAAGAGGATCCATGAGTATAAGAGACAACATCTTATGGCTCTTTGGGTAGTTGCTCAGTATCTTCGCATTAAGAATGGTCATGATATAGTTTCTAGGACTATAATCTTTGGTGGTAAAGCAGCACCAGGATACTATATGGCAAAATTGATAATTCAATTTATTTGTAGTATTGCAGAAGTAGTTAATACCGATCCTGATATGGATGGTAAGTTGCGTGTGGTTTTCCTTCCAAACTATAGTGTTAAACTTGGTGAGAAAGTATATCCTGCTGCTGATTTATCCGAACAGATTTCCACTGCGGGTAAGGAAGCATCTGGCACAGGTAATATGAAGTTCCAAATGAATGGTGCTTTAACTATTGGTACCCTTGATGGTGCTAACGTAGAGATACGTGATCTTGTAGGTGAAGATAATTTCTTCCTCTTTGGTAATGATGAGAAAGGAATAGCAGATCTATGGGCAAACGGATATGAACCTAAGCATTATATGAGTCCAGAATTATGGGAAGCAATCAATCTTATTAAGGGTGGACATTTTAGTAATGGTGATAAAGAAAAGTTTGAACCACTATTAAATAATCTATTGAATAATGATCCCTTCTGTGTAATGGCAGATTTCTCTGATTACTGTGATGCACAAGATCGTGTAAGTAGTGCATGGAAGGACTGGAAGAACTGGCAACGTATGTCGGTTTTCAACACTGCTAGGTCGGGTTTCTTTTCTTCCGATAGATCAATACGGGATTATTGTAAAGAGATATGGGGAATACCCGAACCTGGTAAATCGAAGTATGTGCTATAAATAGGTATGAACGCCGAAAGGGTTCACAAAACACAAACTCGCTTTTAAAGGAGCTACTATCATGGGCACACTAGCCAGGTATCATGCTGCAAATCTTCCTGAACTCTTAGAGAAGATTAATAGGAACAGCATAGGATTAGATGATTATCTCAATAGATTTTGGGATAGTGATGTAACAACCAATTATCCACCTTATAATTTAGTACAAATTAATAATGTCTTATCGAAACTCGAAATCGCCCTTGCGGGATTTAAGAAAGATGAAGTCAAAGTCTATACGGAGTTTGGAAAACTATCTGTGGAAGGCAAGAAAGAAGAATCGTCAGATGATGGAACAATTATCCATAAAGGATTGGCCCAACGTTCCTTCACCAGACACTGGACGCTCGCCGACGATACAGAGGTACGACAGGTCAGCTTTGACGACGGACTCCTCGTGGTCGAATTGGGAAAAATAGTTCCAGACCATCATGCAAGAAAGGATTATCTGTGATATAATAATCCTATATCGGTGATCATAGAATGAAATTGAATGCGTCGAAATTATTAACGGGACTGGAATTTAAACAGTCCCTTCGATATGGAGAGAACCCTCATCAGAATGCCACTTGGTGTATTTTTCCTGATGAGGGTTTATCTTGTGCTCATCAATTGCAAGGTAAAGAATTAAGTTATAATAATCTTATAGATTTAGAAGCAGCAATAACTACAGTTCAAGAATTTAAAGATGATGCTGCTGCTGTCGTCATTAAGCATACTAACCCTTGTGGGGTGGCGATAGGAAATGATATCTATAGTGCTCTTATCAGGGCATTGGATGGTGATAGAACAAGTGCATTTGGTGGTATTATTGCTCTTAATAGAACAGTAACTTCGGAGTGTGCAAAAGAGTTAACTGGTGCTTTCTATGAGTGTATAGTAGCACCCGCATTTGATGATGAAGCAAAGGAGATTTTTGCTACTAAGAAGAATTTAAGATTACTTGAATTAGATATTGATAACATGAAGGTTAACCCTTATAATGTTAGGAGTATTTTAGGAGGAGTTGTAGTACAAGAGAAAGATAATAATCCAATTGATATTGAAGAATGGAATGTATGTACTGAAAGACAACCTACCCAGAAAGAATTTGTAGATCTTATCTTTGCATGGAAGGTAGTAAGACATGTTCGTTCTAATGCCATATTAGTTGCTCGTGATGGTAGAACATTAGGTGTAGGTGCTGGGCAAATGAATCGTGTTGGTTCTGCTAATATTGCATTACAATCTGCTGATCCTGGGGCTGGTTCTGTATTAGCAAGTGATGGATTTTTCCCATTTGGTGATACAGTAAGATTGGCAAATGATTTTGGTATTAAAGCAGTCATCCAACCAGGGGGAAGCATCAAGGATCAAGATTCTATTGATGTTTGTAATGAATTGGGTATGACTATGCTGTTAACTGGTAAACGACATTTTTTACACTGATGGATTATAAAAGAGCTGGAGTAGATATAGAAGCGGGAAATGCTTTTGTAGAAAGAATTAAAAAGGTGGCACCTAATATTGGTGGGTTTGGTGGTATGTTTAAAGTACCTGCTGGATATGAGAAACCTGTATTGGTTTCTGGTACTGATGGGGTAGGTACTAAGATAAACGTCGCAAAAGTTTTTAATGATTATACTACTCTTGGTATAGACCTCGTTGCGATGTGTGTCAATGATGTGATATGCACCGGTGCCAAACCTTTATATTTTTTAGACTATATTTCTACAGGCAAGATAGATGATAACCTAGATCAAATAATGCAGGGTATCATCAAAGGATGTGAGATAGCAGACGTAGAACTTATTGGTGGAGAAACTGCTGAACATTCTAGACAAACTCAGTATGATCTTGCTGGATTTTGTACGGGTATTGTAGAAGAGAGTGAGATAGTAGATGGTAAATTTATTAAACCAGGTGATAAAGTTATTGGTATAGAGAGTAGTGGATTGCATAGTAATGGATATACTTTGATTAATGATATGTTATTCAGGCACAAAATCTTTTATAAAGAAACACCAGAATTACTTACTCCTACTACAATCTATGCGCCTTTAGTTAAGCATTTATTGGAAGAATTTCCTATTCTTGGTATGGCACATATTACTGGGGGTGGTATACCGGGGAATCTACCAAGGTGTTTGCCAGAAGGATTGAGGGTAGATGTAGATTATAATTCTTGGCCTCTACCTGATATCTTTAGGAAGGTTATGCTTGCTGGTGAGATATTAGAAGAAGATATGAAGACCACTTTTAACATGGGTATTGGGTTCTGTATAGTAGTTCCTGAGGAAACTGTTGGCGAGATAGAACTTATTATCGATGGGCATGAGATGAGGTCTTGGATTATTGGTGAGGTTATGGTATAATACATATAGGTAAAGGTTAAAAATGACTGTCAAACTATCATTATTAAAATCAGGAGAAGATGTCATTGCAGATGTCGAAGAAATGATTCTTGATGAGAAGGTGGTTGGATATTTTTTCAATGATCCTTGTGTTGTTAAGTTGTTAGCAAAGGATGCAGGTAACAAAGGGAGAACACCATGCCAATTGCAGTTGACTCCATGGTTGCCTCTTACAAACGAAAAGAAGATTCCAGTTGCACCTGACTGGGTTATAACTATTGTGGAGCCAATGCCCCAATTAAAAAAAATGTATGAAGATGGAGTTTTAAAAGATGGCGGACAAAACAATCAAAGTAATAGCACTGACGATGACTCAGCATCTGTTGATTAGTGAGATTGAAGAAATACAAGCAGTTGTTCCTGGAGAACCGGATTGCCGACTAATTAATCCATTTGTTATTACTACTTCTGATCAGAAGATAACTCTTGAAGAGGGGGTATTGGTTCTAGCTCCTTGGCTACTTAATATTACAAGAGATGATATATTCATGATTAGTTCTGATAAAATACTGACCTTGTGTGAACCAACTCCCACACTCCTTGAAAAATACCTGGACCTTATTAAAGAATGAAGTTTTACACTAATGTCCAACTAATCGGGAACCAATTCCTGGTTAGGGGTGTTGATGGTGGCAAAAGATATGAGCATAGGGATGAGTTTTTCCCCACTTTATTTGTTAAATCTAAAGGAAAGGCTAAATATAAAACGTTAAGTGGAGAAAAAGTTGAAGCTATTAATCCGGGAACGGTCAGGGATTGTCGTGAGTTCTATAAGAAATACGAAGATGTTGAGGGATTTGAGATATACGGTCACGATAGATACATTTACCAGTACATATCGGAGAAATACCCTGAGGATGAAATCAAGTTTGACATTAGTAAGATTAAATTGGTTACTCTTGATATTGAGGTTGCGTCTGAGGAAGGATTTCCGGATGTTGAATCGTGCAGTGAAGAGATCCTCGCAATTAGTATCCAGGACTATACAACAAAGCAAATCACTACTTGGGGTGTTAAACCCTTTAAGAATAGTAGGAAGGATGTAACATATCATCATTGTCCTACGGAACATGAACTCTTAGGTTCATTCATTAATTATTGGATGCAGGATGTTCCTGATGTAATTACTGGGTGGAACATTCAACTATATGATATTCCTTATATTTGTAAGCGTCTTAGGAGGGTGCTTGGTGAGAAACTGATGAAGAGGATGTCTCCCTGGGGGTTGTGTAGTGAGGGAGAAATACATCTTATGGGACGTACTCATACCACTTTTGATGTGGGTGGAGTAACTCAGTTAGATTATCTTGACCTTTATAAGAAGTTTACGTATAAAGCACAGGAATCATATCGTCTTGATTATATTGCTGAAGTAGAACTAGGGCAGAAGAAATTAGATCACAGTGAGTTTGAAACTTTCAAAGACTTTTATAATAAAGGATGGCAGAAGTTCATTGAGTATAATATTGTTGACGTAGAATTGGTTGATCGTCTTGAGGACAAGATGAAACTGATTGAACTCGCACTTACCATGGCATATGATGCTAAGGTAAATTACAATGATGTTTTCTATCAAGTCCGGATGTGGGATAATATCATATATAATTATCTTAAGAAAAGAAATATTGTAATCCCGCCTAAAAACAAATCACAAAAGAACGAAAAGTATGCAGGGGCGTATGTTAAGGAACCGAAACCAGGACGCTATGATTGGGTTGTCTCTTTTGACCTTAATAGCTTGTATCCTCATCTTATTATGCAATACAATATCAGCCCGGAGACCCTCATCGAGGCTAGACATCCCAGCGCAAGCGTTGAGAGGTTTTTAAAGCAAGAGGTAGAGATTGGTAGTGACTATGCTACTTGTGCCAATGGAGCGCAATACAGGAAGGACGTGCGTGGATTCCTACCAGAGTTGATGGATAAGATGTATGGAGATCGTGTGGTCTTCAAGAAAAGAATGATTCAAGCAAAGAAGGACTATGAGAAGACCCCCAGTAAGGTATTGGAGAAAGAAATTGCTCGATGCAATAACATTCAGATGGCTAAGAAGATATCACTTAATAGCGCTTATGGCGCTATTGGCAACCAGTATTTTCGGTATTATAAGTTGGCGAATGCTGAAGCTATTACTTTATCTGGTCAGGTTTCTATCCGATGGATAGAGAATAAAATGAACCAAAAGATCAATAAGATCTTAAAAACTGAGGATGTTGACTATGTTATTGCTTCTGATACCGATTCCATTTATCTTAACTTGGGTCCTTTGGTTGAACGTGTATACGAGGGGAGAGAGAAAACTAATGAGGGCGTTGTCACGTTCCTTAATAAGGTCTGTGAAATGGAATTTGAGCCTTTTATTGAAAGTTCTTACCAAGAATTGGCCGACTACGTAAATGCATATGACCAGAAGATGGTGATGGCACGGGAGAATATTGCTGACAGGGGTATATGGACTGCTAAAAAACGTTACATTTTAAATGTATGGGATAGTGAAGGAGTTAGGTATGAAGAACCAAAGTTAAAGATGATGGGTATTGAGGCGGTTAAATCCTCTACACCAGCACCTTGTCGTCAGATGATTAAGGATGCACTTAAACTTATGATGAACGGTACTGAAGATGAAGTGATTAATTTTATTGAGGAGTCACGTAAGAAATTCAAGACATTGCCACCAGAAGAGATATCATTTCCACGGTCTGCATCGAATGTTACTAAGTATCAGGCACATTCTACAATATATGCAAAAGGAACTCCTATACATATACGGGGTGCATTGTTATACAACTATTATGTTAAAAAAAATAAGTTGGATAATAAATATTCCCTTATTCAGAATGGTGAAAAGGTCAAGTTTTGTTACCTGAAAAAACCTAATATTATTCATGAGAATATTATATCGTTTATTCAGGACTTCCCCCATGAGATTGGTCTTGACAAGTATATTGACTACGATCTACAATTTAATAAAGCCTTCTTAGAACCACTTAAGATCATCTTAGATGCTATTGGGTGGAGTGTAGAAAAAACTGTAAACCTAGAGATGTTTTTTTCCTAATGGATCTTCCTATCAACGACAAAGATTTATCAACGATAGTTAAAGCACTTGCTTTGGGTGGTGATGCTAGATTATATCATCTATTAAAGGAAGTTAAAGAGGTTAGAGAGAAGAATCCAAATGGACCTTATAAAAGAACACTTAGAGAAAAAGGGATTGTGATTTGAGCAATATTAAGTGGCCAACTATATTATTCATGCTAGCAATACATATATTTGCAGGAGTTGCACTGCTTCCTCAGTTTTGGAGTTGGGGATCAGTAGCAACTTTTCTTATTCTGTATTGGGTTACAGCCTGTCTTGGTGTGACGTTAGGATATCATAGATTGTTAGCTCATAGGGCATTTAAAGTCCCTCAATGGTTAGCACGATTCTTTGCTACGTGTGGAGCACTTAGTGCAGAGTATGGACCTATTACATGGGTAGGATTACATCGTCAGCATCATAAACATTCTGATAAAGCATTAGATCCTCATAACAGTAAGAGGGGATTGATCTGGAGTCATATTGGATGGATGTTTGTTAGGGTTCCTGGAGAGAAAAGAGTTCGTAGATATGCAGGAGATATGAGGAAGGATCCTTATTTTGTATGGCTGGACAAATGGTTTATCTTCTTACAGATCCTTTTGGGATTGATGCTTTATCTATGGGGTGGATGGGCATTTGTCCTTTGGGGTATACCTCTTAGGTTAGTTGTCGTATATCATGTAACATGGTTAGTTAATTCTGCTAATCATAAATGGGGAACTCAACCTTTTTTATTGGAAGCAGGTGATAGTTCTACTAATAATAAGTGGGTAGCAGCATTAACTTTCGGAGAAGGTTGGCACAATAACCATCATGCGTTTCCAAGTTCAGCAAAACAAGGTTTATTGCCCGGACAGATTGACTTAACGTGGTATCATATAGTATTATTAAAGAAACTTGGTTTAGCTACTAACGTTCGTATAAATTGAAGAATGGATTTTTTAAAAGATATTGTAAAAGAGATAGGAGATGACTACACCAAACTCGCATCCGATATATCGGATAGTGAATCCTTTATTGATACAGGTTCACTGGTTTTTAATGGACTCGTATCAGGTAGTATTTTTGGTGGGATATCTAGTAATAAGATCACTGCAATTGCTGGAGAATCTAGTACGGGAAAAACTTTTTTCGCTCTCTCAGTGGCCAAGAACTTTCTGGATACTAACCCCGATGCTTATGTACTCTATTTTGATACTGAGAGTAGCATTACTAGGGCACTTTTAGAGTCTCGTAATATTGATACTAAGAGGTTTGTGGTTATTAATGTAGTAACCATTGAGGAATTTCGTACTAAAGCACTGAAGGCAGTTGATAAATATCTTCAAATGCCCATAGACGAACGCAAACCCTGTATGTTTGTGCTAGATTCTTTGGGTATGCTTTCTACTGAGAAAGAAATTAGAGACGCCTTGGACGATAAACAAGTCCGTGATATGACTAAATCCCAATTAGTCAAAGGTGCGTTTAGAATGTTAACCCTAAAACTTGGTCAAGCGAATGTCCCCCTCATTGTCACGAATCATACATACGATGTCATCGGAGCTTATGTACCAACTAAAGAGATGGGAGGAGGTAGCGGACTCAAGTACGCAGCAAGTACAATCATTTATCTCGGAAAGAAAAAGGAGAAGGATGGAAAAGAAGTCATTGGAAACATTATCAAAGCTAAGACACACA
>Ga0208011_1000206_pt1 | contig 25106 bp, 34 predicted proteins | sample 7_EtaG_FD_184080 | JGI IMG/M metagenome (GOLD analysis project Ga0208011, IMG submission 184080) | Marine viral communities from the Subarctic Pacific Ocean - 7_ETSP_OMZ_AT15161 metaG (SPAdes) (version 2) | ecosystem: Environmental > Aquatic > Marine > Oceanic | place: Pacific Ocean | collected...
TTTCCCAATATCTTTCCGACGGCTTGTTGAAAGCATTTTGGTTCGAAAGGCGTTCATATTCTTTCATAAAGGCGTTCCACCCACTTCTATCTTCCTCTTCTAACTCTTCCTCTTCTCGGAATATGGTTGGGTTCTTTTTCTTATTTTTAGACACTCCGCCGCCTTCTACGGCACCACCTGCCATAGCGGACATCTCATTTACTAAAATATCTATGTCAGAGCCGTCCATAGCCTGTTCTATCAAATCAAACAAGTCTATGCCCTCTGCTATTTTGTACAACGCTCCTGCGTCCGCTGGAGGTGTCGCAGGGACATCATCATCGTAGCGTGCGTGTTCATGATCTTCGTAGTGGCTTCTGCCTGCTAAATCGTCCATAAGATTTTGGATGTCTTTCTCTGACTTTCGTCTGACTACATCATCTGGCAAATGGTAGGTAAACTCTTGAATGTCGTTTTGAGCTATGGCGTCACGCATCATAGTTGCGCTGATTGGTCGCCCTGCGTATCTGCTTTCTTGGGGATAAGAATAGTCCTGAGCGGATACTTTGACTGGAGGCTCTGTAACTGTAATACCTTCTCGGTAATACTTCTCACCAGGTTGATGAGATCTTGCGAAGCTTTGCGCTCGCTTATAATCATTACCCTTGTCGCTTGCCCCCATAGCAATAGCGAGATTGCCTTGTTTGAGTTCGCTTGGCTCTATTTCCTGAACCAGTTCATAGACATCCAACATTGGGTTTTCATACTCTCCGCCTTGTGGATTCTTCTTTGAAACCTTTAGCTGGCGGGGTTTTGCACGAACGAATGTTACATCGTTGCCTTCCGTGACTCCGTATTCTTTCCAAGTTCGGATAGCCTCGTCATAACCAATGCTTATCTCTCCCGTGGAGTCCTCTCTCGCCATATCACCGATAATGATGGCGACTTTCTCAACCGATGGGTGGTTGAGGTATGATTTTACGAGATTATAGTGTCCCTTGTGAGGTGGTTTGAAACCACCAGGAATAAGAACAAGGAACTTCTTATCCTCGGGATTGCTTGGTTCATTTATCTCTGGGGGCATCTCCGAGTTTGATGGAGCGTTGAAGAAGGTGTCGCCTTCGTTCATTTGCTGTTTCTTGATAGGAGGCAGTCCCTTCTTTCCAAAAGAGAAGAGGGCAAGAAGGTGATGCATCGGTGTGAAGTTTCCTGTAAACTTGTAGACTTGATCGCCTACTTGGAATACGAACCCTTCCACTGCCGTGCTGACATTATCGTGTCGCTTCAACTTCTTTAGTTGCTTGCCTAAAACATCGTGAGCGATGTCTGCACCTTCGCCTTCATACTTCTGAAGTTCTCTTATAGCTACTTCAACTTCTTGTTTTAGTCTTTCTGTCTCTGCTGTGTTGTCGAGAATGTAAGAACTCTCAACTGCTCTAAGGAGTTCTACGGAGAAGTCGTGAATAGCGTCCTCAATAGGGAATATAAAATCTTTTTTCAACTCTTCGGCGTGTTTTACGAGAGCACTTATCTTCTTCTTCACTTCAGGCGGCATACCTTTAGTGATAGACGGAATGCCTATTGTTTTTCCGTTCTCGTCTTTTCTCTTTAGTATTCTGTCGATAACTCTCTGGCGGATGTCTCCGTGAAGATAGCTTGCCTCTCCGTCGAGGTACTCTTTTAGTTTTCCTTCTAGAAACTCGTCGATAGTCATAGTTCCAGAGAAACCTGCCTTGTTCATTCTGCTTAGAGCAATGCTCAAGTCGTGTCCGTCTGATAGTTGGTTTAGCTTCAACAGAGCGGTTCTGCGAACGGCAAATGGTTCATCTTGGAGAATCTCTTCGAACCTGTCGATTGCGTTGTCGAGAACGAGAGCACCTTGTAGATTCTCAACATCTTCCATTTTCTTTGTTTCTGGATTATATCTCTTGTGCCCAGTAGAGTGAAGTGAAAGAACATTAGCGTCGTAGTTTATCATCGTACCCGCTGCTGGACCTTGTATCTCAGCATTGTAGTAGATGTCGTGGTTCTCGCCGAAGATTGCAGCGAGATCTCTTTCTTCGAGCGAGTTCAACGCCTTGCTGTATGCTCGGAAGGAGTCAAGATACGCTTTACGAACTTCATCTCCGCCTTTGAACTCCCTGTCTGCTAATGCTTGCCAGTTCATTCCGCCCTTGGACATATCGCCCTTGGAGCGTGCGGCTTTTGGAACTCCGCCTGAGTATCCCAAGTAAATCTTGAATCCGTCAGTCTTCTCGGTTCCGACTATCTCGCCATTCGAAGCAGCAGTAAGTATCTTTTTTATTTTGTTGAACGACAGAGAAGTGTCGTCCCAAAGTTGCATCATTCCTGGCATCTGAATCTCCTAACTAGTGATTATCTTCTTCCAGTAATGTAACACGTTCTTCAAGGATTGCAACCTTTTCCTGCAACTTTCTCGTGTGTTTCTTTATCTCTTTGATATGCTGTTTTGCAACAGCCATGCGGCGTTGCTCTGTTTGAGAACGAGGACTTATAGAATTGAGAGTCTCGCTCAATGCTTGAATATAACCATGTATATCAACCTTGACAGAGCCTTCGTCTAAGTTCTGTAAGAACTCTCTTGTCATTCTTGATAAGTCCATTATTAGTCCTCGACTTTCTTAGAACGGACAGGGCGACGGACTGGCTTTACAGCAGCCTTGGCAACAGCTTTTGCCCTTGCAGCGCGAGTAGCTTCTGCCTTTACAGCACGAGCAGATTCAGCACGTTGTGCCTCGGCTACTTTAACAGCTTCAGCACGTTGTGCCTCGGCTACTTTAGCAGCTTCTGCTGCTGCGGCAGCGTTCTCTGCTGCTTTCATTCTCAACCATTTCTTTTTTGGCGATGCCATATTATCTTCTCCTATTTGAATAGTATATCTTCGGAAGGTTGTTTTTTGGGCTCATATTCGCATATTTTCCTTCCATGAGCTTTTCTATCATAAAGTCTTTAGCGTCTGTTTCGTTGTCAAATGGTTCATATATTTCACCATGTTCATCTCTCCAAACTACAAAGAACTTGTCGAACTCTCCTACTTTGCCCACTTTTTAGTAAGATTTTCGAATAAGTTCCTTTGATACCATTGGTCGTTTGATTCGTTAATCCCAGCCCCCGCTTCAATTTCTTCTACTTCTTCGACGACATCTTCAGAAGTCTCTTCTGCTTCCTCAACTACGTCTTCTGTGGTTTCATCTGTCTCTTCGACAACTGCCTCGTCAGATTCTTCGCCTTCACGGATTCTGTCTGCTGGAACCTCGCCGCGTGCCCTGTCTTCGTTGCCTTGGCGAATGCGTCGTTTCTCGTCAAGTTCTTCAACCTCTTCGATTTGTTCGTCCTTGTTAAAGTTGAAGTTTCCCTCTTTGATTCTTGTAGCGACTCTCTTAGCGACAGTTTCTACGATGTGTTTGTATTTATCCATTTGCTTACCATCTCCTCTGGTTTGGTAGTAATTAGTTTCTTGTAAGTGAACTTTCACAGAATCTTCCCAATCTCGCATACAAAGGTTGCCCTTTTCGTATGCTTCTGACTCCATATTTCTCATATGAGGGTTATTCTGTGCGTATCCTAGCTCAGTTTCACCTGCCACGTCGCTGTTCAAGTCTCCACGGCAGTTTTGTGTGTGGTGAACTAGCTCGTGAGAGAGGGAACGAATAACATCTTTTGGATGTCTTCCATCTACATAAACAACTACTTCCATAGATTCTGGATTGTAGTGCGCCGTTTTCCCGAGAACATTCTTCGAGTTCTGTTCGTCAGAATCAAAGAATATTGATGGAGGTCTATTAAACCCCATTCTCTTTTGTGCGAATGGTAAAAAACTCTTCAGATAGGACTCTAAGTGTCCTAATGATTGAGAAGAGCGATTTTTAACTGATATTTGCATTTACACGGCACCATAGCATAATAGTTCCCTATAAATAGTATTCAGTATTGTTATAAGCTATTTGCTTTATAAATCTTCTAATGTATCCAAAATCTTTATAGTATTGTTGGCACTCGTATGAAGAATACCAATGCCTCCACGCTCGTTCCAAGGATCAATCTTGGTGTTGAAGTCATCAATGAGGACATTCGGTTGTCCATCTTCATCAAGAGCATAGTCCCACTTACTGTGGGCGAAGATTATCCTATCGGCAGGAATGCCGAGGTTTCTTTCTACCCAACGCTTCTTTCCTACTAAAGAATCTTTTTTCCCTCTTTTGTCCATAGGAGAAGTCAATATTGTCGGATTTAGGTGCCTAATACGTGCCCAAAGCTGTTTTCCGCCCTTATTCCAAGGGAGATTCGCCCAAAACTCTTCGTCATCGTGGACAAGAGCATACATGTAGCTCACCGATGCCTTGGACTTACCTGGTGAATATTTGCCGATGTCATCTACTGTGACGTAGTTTCTGCCGAGTTCTGCTATCACTTTTGCAGCCAACTTTGGCTCTTTCGGATTTTCTTTGCTTAGTTCGGAATTCATCTTCTCGATGACTCCCTTTTCGAAGTCCACTAAAACTCCGTCCATATCACAAAATATATTATATGATGTATTTTCCATTATTTCCTCCTGCTTTTGAAACTAAGTCGAGATTTATCACCAAAACTCTCTCCATACTATTATTAATAACATGTTCTTCGTCGTTTGTCAAGGTGGTTAATACCTCTGCGATGGCTACTTCTCTATTTCCCATAGTTTCGAGAAATAAATTAGTTATTATTCCCATTCTAAATGACTCCTTATCGAGATCCGTGGCAAGTATTCTCCACTTTACCATATCTCCTATATCAAGGGTGTCCATTTTTTCTTTACCAAAGGGCGTCTCGCTCAGAGGAGTTTTCATCTTTTTCTTTCCTATGTTGTATCTTTGAGCCGTCATCATAAATCGTCTTAGTATTAACGATGATTGCGGCGGCAATGGCGAGACTAAATATTTGTATCTCTATTATTTCTTTTACTATTTTTGCTCTTCTAAACATTACTTTGCCGCCCATTTTATATATGTCATTAAATATTTGTTCTTATGCCTGTCATATGCGTCTTTATCAAGCGATAGATTCAATCTCTTTGCAAGGCTCCATCCCCTCTTCCATGCTTCAAACTCTTCTTCAAGGGTGGAAATTTTAAGACGCTTAGTCTCTTTCCTTCCGTCGCCGTCGTGTTCGGCGTGAGCAGGGTATTGAGTTTTGAACTTCGTCCAATTTCTTCTAATAAGGGCATGTCCACATTCGTGTAACAATGCATACAATCTACTCTCCACCCCGTTCAGGGAATAGATTTCAATTACTTTCGAATCGCTCTTACAACAGTCAACGCAATCAGCATCTTCTATGACGGTATAACCGAGAGTTTCCTCTGCGTAATCAATTACCGCGATATAATAAGAATATAACAAATTGCGTTGACTGTCTAAGCCTCTACCCATTTACAACGTCCTTTGGAATGAGGGAAGAATATAAAAAATCCAAGTGCTTATTGGCGAAACTAGTGATTTCGTCTGGAGTTACTTCGAAAAGCTCTCCTGCTCTATATTCTTCTCTACCATAAGTTCCATTTGGATTCAATTCTCTATATCCATCAAGAACCTCTTCATATCTCTCATTGTCATGCCACTCGACTGTGTAATAAGCCCACCTATCATCGCCGACTCTCCGAGATGTGACTGTTCCCATCTGGAGTTTGCCAATATAAGTTGTACAAACTAAACTTCCTTTATCTATCATATTATTCTCCTGTTTTATAATAATATTTCTTCCTATCGTATATAATATAACATGTCACGGGAGTGTTGTCAATGATTTATTTTACTTTTCGTGTGGAAAAACCTCGATAGGATTGAACCAAGCGACTACATTCGGCTTTCCAATGGAATAATAGATGCCTTTATACGATGAGTGAATATCTTTCATCAGCGTCTCCCATTCCATTTGTTTTCTCAATCCATACGTTGGGTGGCGGTGCTTTTCCATATATCCTTCTGGATCTTTTTTCAAGTCATAGATTTCGTTAGTAGGAACTGATGTTGAGAGAAGAGCACCATCAACGATAGGTTCTTTATTGTCGTAGTCTGTATAGAAAAAAGTCCTTGGATATCTGCTCGTCTTCCACTCGTTCTCGGAGTATGAACCTCTGGTTTTCTTGTCAAGGAATTTTTTAGGATCAAGAACTAAGGAATCTTTACCCTCGACGTTGCGAGGATTAGTGTAATGATATAAATTCACCATACCCTCGTCGCTAAAATCACCGAGGCTCTCCTCTGAAATGTATTTCTTGAAGTTTTCTATAAGAAGTTTCATTATCTTCCTGCTTCTATTATTTATTGGATAGCATCTCAGCTAATTCGTTAGCGATCATCTCTTCAATTCCAGACATAGGCATATCCATCGCCATCTCTGGTTCTTCTGGTTGACTGCTCAATCCAAGTTCATCGGCAACTTCCATCATAATATCAACTGCTTCGTTGTGTGGCATACCTGAGAGCATCTCCATCATGTGTTGTTTTACTGCACAAGGCGATGCCATTGTATCCATCATGGGTTCTTCCATTCCACCATTCATCTCTAATTCTTCTTTGATGATTTGAACGAGTCGTTGCTTTGTGATATTCATAATAAAGGTTCCTTATAAGTCTTCTGTATAAATAGTTTAGTTGCGGGCGTTTTTCACTTCTCGGATGATTTTTCTAAGATTTTCAATAGAAATAGTCTCATTCAAAGGAGAATCCTTCATTAGATCAGTGGCTTTTGCTCTTACGAATCTAAAATGCCATATAGAACTATCCAATTCTTCGACTTTATCAATAAAATTATTCAGGCGTAGAAGTCTCTCTTTATCAAGTTTGTGTCCATTTATATCAAGAATAAGAGATAAGTGCTTTGCCATATTTACTATTTCAAATTGATCGTCGCCTTGACTCACAGTTTTCTCGACATCAATATCAAGATACTCGTCAAAAGCATTTCTGAACACTTCGACAGGAACAGACTTGCTAGACATAGTGTTTGTTTGAGAAGTCTTATTCCTCGGATTATATTCATTATCTAATGTCGCCACTAAATCCATTCCAGAGGTGCTTGTAAAGAACCCTTGACAGGGCTCGTTGCCGTGAATAGCGCCAATGCAGTTTATGTCAATAATAGCATCGTAGCCGAGAGTCCTAAATAATTTATTTGCTATTGCCTTTCCTCTCTGCTCATCATCAAAGACATAAACACCTAAGTTGTTAGAGACAAACGTCACAAACTCATAAACGTCTTCTGTCATGGTGTCTTGAGTTTGCCAGTTGGAATAAACATCCAATCCATCTGAAACCGATGATAACTCGTCTTCACTAAGTTGTGGGTAGGCAGAGGAGACAGCTTGCATTATTTCATCACGAGAAGGAATCTCTCCCGACATTGCCGAGTCATCACCAATCCAGAGAACCTTTGACATATCTCTTGGCTTCAGTATGTGAGCATACTTTCTCTGGGTTGCGTAAGGCAATTCCCAACCTTTACTAAAATCAAACACTTCATCAGTAAATAACCAACCATAGATTCCAATAGGAGTATTATAGGGAGCATTTGGATTTATACCCACCTTCGTAGTGTCTGAGAAATGAACGAGATAACCAGGTTGGTTTATTGCTGCTTCTACAACTTCTGGTGAATGATACTTATCCGTTCTTATTCCTTCTTCCATCTCGGACTTAACTTCCTTGACGAGATCAACTAGTCCGTATCCAGAACTAAAAATAGACGACATCAGGCTCAGACTCTTTTCGTTTTGCTTTTCAAGTTCGGATAGTTTGTCTTCTCCGTCAAATCCCTTCTTCGCCATCATCTTCCTTTTCTTATCTATTGTTCCGTTGAGTTTCGCCTCAAAGGTGGATAATACGTTACTAAGTAGTTCTTTTTTGGAGAAACCTTCCACATTTGCCTCTAATGTCTCCGCTAAACCAACGATGCCTTTACCGATGTCCGAGATACGAACGGCGTCCTCATCCCATCCTGAGTATCGTTGCAATGTTGGCGAGACTTCAAAATCATCTGATCCAATAATATATCTCGCAATATCCATAAGAAAGTTCTGAGGATCAATAGAGACAGAGTTTATAATAACATCTTTACGAACACGAGAAGTAACTCTTTCACCATTTCTAGTTCTCGCTAAGACTCCCTCTGTCCCAATAGTCAAGACAAGAGCATCTCCGAGAGCAGCATAAAGATTTCCAGTAATGTATCCCTTCAAGCCTCTCTCAGAACTATAACGAGACTTCATCCAGTTAGAATACTTAGGGAAGGTTATGATGGCGTCAACTTGAACGTGTTCTCCACTGGGGAGTTCTACGACAAGCATAGGACTTGTTACTGCCTTTACTTCCTTCGGAGAGTTCGGAGAGTCAAAGAACTCCTGCATGAGTTGTCCATACTCTCTCTTTATTTTATTCTCTTCTCGGCGTCTTTCAGTCTCATCACCAGAGAAATCAGAGGGGAAGGGGAACTGGACTAGGTAGTCAACGTCGCCATACACCACGTCGGACGTTCCGTATACCTTCTCAAGTTCGTCAGGTTGCTCTGTGTTGTCCTGCTCAAAATAGGATGTAGAACCGACTGCTTTTATTGGTTGAACGGATTCTAGCCCCTGTGAGGATAGCGATTTGTTCCAAGCAGAGATTGCTTGTAAATAGACTTTGTTCGCCTGCGAGACGACACTCGGTGTGAGTTTCGTTCCGCTCGTGAGTTCTGGCGATAGAAGTCCACCCATTTATTATTCTCCGTTGTTATTACTATAGTAATGTAACACGTTAGGGAGTGTTTGTCAAGTGGAAAATAAGGAAGGGTGGAGAATAGCGGGGTCGAACCGCTGACCTCCTGAATGCAAATCAGGCGCTCTCCCAACTGAGCTAATTCCCCAATTCCTTATTTATAACTAGTAACTCATTCTCTAAACCAGAAAGAACTTGTAACAATGAGACAGCCAAAGTTACTAGAACGTTCATAGTGCCACCCCATGCCATTTTCTCCGACAATCTTTTTTACTATATTTTGCATTGGTTCGGACTTACCTGTTATAACCTTGACTGGTAAGTCATTGCTAAATAGAAAGTTGTATACAAGCACCTCTGCCTTCTCATGTGTTATTCCATGCAAATCAAGTCGCTCCATTTTCTAACCTCGTTCCTGTGTGTAAGTGACGCCACTGTGGGCTATTTAGAATGCTTATCTGCCACTGATTGGCTTGCCCAAGCCTCTGGTTTTATCTTATAGTCGAACCCTGATGACTCTGCATACCCTGTGAGCATCTTGCAGAATCTGCTTGTTCCGTTGCCAGCGTCGGCAGATGAGATGTCTAAGTGCAATTCTATCTGAGCCTGTGGAACTTCTCCTGAAACTCTGAGGGCTAATTCTACTGTATTCTGAACTTCTGCTAGGATTCGAGTTACGAGAACTGGAAATTGATTTCTATCATGATATGTTCTGCGATATAAATATTGTCCGCCCTTCTGATCGCTTGCTCCGTGAAAACAGATGGCTGTAGCGAAGACACAGCGGTTTCTTTCAACGAAACTATCTGTGCCTACGTATGTTTGTCCGCCATTATTAGAATGTTCTCTCACTTGCTTTATCAACTCGTCATAAGAAATATCGTCGCCGTGCGGTGTTTTCCAAACGCTATTTATCATCTGTCCATCCAATACCGTCATCTATCAATAGAAATCCTAGTTAGCGCCCACAAGTATGACTTCTTCCATTGGTATCATGAAGTAGTTCACTCCGTCGTGCGCCAAAATCCTTCCTAAGTCATCAAGCTCCATATCGGGAGAGACTGAGACTTCTGTTCCTCTCTCAACTTTTACAAACTCTTTCGTGGTTGGATTGTAAAAATAAGCAGGACCAGAACCTGAAATCAACCTGCACTTGGATGGTAGTGCGTTTTTTAGTTGTTTTCCAAGCTCTTCAACATAAGATGAAAGAAATGCGGAGATTATTGCTGCATCAACATTCTGAGTTTTACTTAACAAATCACTATTGCTTGCATAAGGATAAACATTGTAGTCTTCTCCAGTATTGCACGCTTCCATTATTTGTTCCTCAAGATATTCTGCGAGCCTTTCCTCTGCGAGAACTTCATTTATATCAAAGACGTCTTCATTGTCTCCCTCTGGGATGTTTTCGTCATCATTGGACATTGTATAGTCATTACCGAGTAAGGGTTAGAAGAACTGAGACTAAAGAGTCTCAATCCTATACCTAACTATACACTAAAATCCGAAAGTTATAAAATAATTTATTTTACTCAGCGACGGCGTTATCGTCACTTACCTTCCTGCGCCAATCATAATCGTACCCTGGTCGGGAGTCAAAAAGTTCATCAGGTGAAAAATCACTTGGTGAACCTACTTGGTTTCCGACGGATGACGCAGAAGGAGTCATTTCAGCGAGTGTTGACTTGGTTCGTGCCCGTGAAATAGCTACGGCAGACGCCTGTCCGCAGTCTAAACAGGTTCTATAGCCTAATTCTAGTCGTTTATCTGAATATTCTTCTTCGCATGTAATACAAGTTGCCATTTTCTCTCTCTTTTTTTTATTTTTGTTTGTTGTTTGTTAAATTCTCTAAACTCTCTTCTATTCCTCTGCCAATATCTCCCTTTGAAACCATTCTCATCGATGTTGAGTCCAAAAGTTTCACTCTAGAACCGCCTGTTTTGGTAAAACAATGAACTTTGAACTGCACAAACCTGTACGGCTTGTCTAAAGCCGTTGACATCCATCTTTTTGCCTCTGGTTCCCACGATGTTACCTCTTTCGACACTATAATCCCGAGACAAATGTTGTCTCTCTCTAAAAGTTCGTCAACTATGTCCGTTGTAAATATAATATCGTCCATTTCTTCATTTCCGAACCCAAAAGGGTTTGTTAAGTCATAACATGAATACTTTTTTACTAAAACTAAGTCACCTTTGTTAAATTTATCGTCTTCATCGCGAAATATCCAACTATCTTCCTCTTCTTTAGTGATTTCCATGTCCTAAATACATGCAAAATCTCAAAAAGGAATAATATTTCACACTATTGAGCTACGTTTCCTTGCTCCAACAACTCATTGACTATACTTTTCACATAAGCATTAGGACTAATGCTCCTGATAGCTACTGAAGCAGCAGTAGGTAGGGAACTAATGTACTTCATATGAGAACGAACCTCTCTTTTAGCCCAACCTAATCTTACAAACGCCGCCACAACTTCATTTTCCCAAGTTTTCTTCACCTTTATTGCTGTTTTTCGTTGAGAAGTTGCATCTTTTCGCTTCTGTCTACGAATCGCATCCTTACCTTTCTTCTTTTTTGCTGCAAGTTGCTTGCGTCTCTGCCTACGATCCATTATTATCTCCAATGTCATTAGTAATGTAACACGGTAAGTAGGCGATGTCAAGCCAAAAGTTGAGATTATTTACCCTTTCAAGAACTTCTTCCAGCTTCCAACCGTCCGTGCCGCTTCCTGTAAGTGTTTGGCACTATTTCCACCACTTAGGAGCGCAGCAGATGCTTTCTCGATAACTGATGCTATCGTAAGTTTGTGGAAAATAACGGATTCGGCAAGCACTATGGCGTCAACGAGACTATCTGGAGATTGATGATCAAACATCATAACGAGTTCCGCAGATTTTCCATCGTTATATACCCTTACATCTATTCCAAGCGGAGGTATAGTCTCGTCCCTAAAACGAGATATCTCCTCTACCATAGCCCTGTCGAGCGCTGTCGCAAAGTCTTCACTGCTTGCTGCTCGCATTACATCTTCTGAAGAAATCCTCGGGAAATTACTAGAAGTAAAATCTATATCGGCAGTAAGTTCTACAAATCCGTCATTGTCGGAATTGATTATTTTTATTTCCCTTTCCCACGCGCTATGTTTAGAATCTTTTGGCGGATCGATAACATAGTTCAAGAACTCTCCGCCATTTAGAGCACCGCCTAACATAAGGTTGCGCTTAACATATCCTATTAGCTCAGACGATTTCCGAAGCTTTTCAACTTCCATGTCAAAGCTCCCAATCCCTCCATAAATCCATTCGTTGAAGGTACTCTTATCAGCGCTGGCAAATACTATTTCAACATGAACTTGATTTCCCTCAAACACAGGATGTTGGACTTCTTGTATAGTGACTTCCCCTGATGATGCCTTCTTTACATAATCTTGAACTCTTTCTTTGGCGACTGCAAAGAATGCGCTAGGTTCATGAACCCAATCGGCTTTTTCTACTTTTGCGCCATTCCTGAAAATCAAATCGCCGTTATGATTATCTTGAGCATTATCAAATGTGAAAGGCATCGTGCCTATAACTTTATATCTCTGAGACCAGTTTTGGACATATGAATACTTCACCCCCCAATTTGACACTTTAGTATAATACTCTAGAGTCTCTTCCATGTCGAGACGTTGTTGATAGTCAGGCTCCAACCTGCCAGCTAGTTCAATCGCTTTCTCGGTATCGGCATTCGTTCGGATGCTCCCTTCGTATTCCAAATCTTCACCCGCAATGGAATTCAAATATCCTTTGAGCAAACCCTGTCTACTATTATCGGAGTAATCCCCGCCAAAAAATGTGAACGCATCGAGCCAAACGAAACCCTTCTCCCTTGCGGAAGCAAGAATTTTTTCATCAGCATCGGGTTGAACAGACTTAACCCATGCGTCCAAAGCTTTCGCCAAACCGCCTTGAGCGCCTCCATAGACTGCCGTTTCAGGAACCATTATGTCAACGGGTTCGGGATTCTCTTCCCGATGATCCAACCATCTTGCCAGCCTTATCCTAATCCGAGAGACGGGATTGATGAGGTCTTCGCCGCTAAATTTATTACTTCCAACTTCTCCCCGCTCACCACTCGCCAAAAACTTATCGCTAAATATTTCTCCATCTTGTATCACTGCCTCGAACTCGCTTGCATCTGCATTGCGTTCTAAGCCAGTAAGCGCAGCTAAATCCTTGTCCGCTACAACATAAGCGATAGCACCTTCACCATAAGCTTCAGCTACGGCGCATTGCCAATATGAACCTCCATCGTCATCACCAATCGAAGCAGGGGAATGACAGCTTTGGATATTCTTGAAGTCGCTCATGCGAAACACGTCAATTGGACTTCTTGACACAACGAGCTTGTAGGCTCCGACGATATCGCCTGCCTTCTGTTGCCATAGCTTTTGCAACCGCTCAATCTTCTCGATTCCCGCCGCAGGGTGAACATAATACGTCATCCATGCATTGCTATAAGCGTCTTGCAGTGCGCCAGTAATTTTGCGTATGTCCATAGTTGCTTGACGGAACTGCTTTTCCTCTGCTGTCTCATCCTTCCATGGCTCCTCGGTATTGTATTTGGTATCTGTTGCTATGCTCCGCTTGTTCTTCTTCGTAAGCTCTGCTCGGACATGCTCTACCTTCTTATAGCGCTCTACGACACTCTTCAACTTGCTTAGGAACTTGCCTATTTTGTATCGCTCTTTGGATTCGACTTCCCTTGATGGAATCTCCTCTCCGTCTTTCCCCACTCTTGCAGGGATTGTCTTTGTAATGGGGCGCTCGATGATACCATCCGCCTTAATGCGGAAGCCCATATCGTGGAGCGACTTTTCAAGTTCTTCACCTTCATCTGTAAAGCCATCGGATTCATACGGAACAACTAATCTAGTCTTATCGCCAAAGACATCAGCGAATGGGAGAACGCTTGTTCCTTCTTCTGCAAGCTTGTCGAGCATAGGCTGCAATGCGTGTATCTCGTCTGCGCTTACTTCGTGTAGCTGGGATGTTTTTGAGTCTCGGACTTGTTCGCTCAGAGGTTGTTCTGCAAGTTCTTTTATAATGTCGGCTACAACAGCGTCTGTGTCGCGCGGTGGTGCTCCCTGTTGGCGTTTAGAAATAGATGCGCCTTCTTGGGCGGTGGATTTTTCTGTCTCGCTTACAGAGAGAAAATCTTTCCACTTGGAGTAGTGCTTGTTATAGGACATTGCTTGTCCTTATTGAGCTAGGACGTAAAGATTGGCTTCTTTGCCATTCCAATCATCATTCGGGCTTCCTTCGACGCGCACGACATCTCCAGCTTTAACTAAGCCAAGTAAATATTCTTCTCCATCTTCTATCCATTCCTTTTCATCTCTAGCGTCAAAGCTTTCGGGAGCGGGAGGAATGAGTTCGTCAAGGGGTACAGGGGTGTCTTCCAATTCTACGAGTAACTCGTCAATAGCACTCCATAATGCCTCGTCGCGTGCGTCTTCTTCGGCTTTTTCATCCCAATAAGGATCATATTCGGTGTCGCTGTACTCACTTAGAGTCGCTTTGAGTTCCTCTTGAACGATTTGTGCAAGTTGGGATTTGGTGATTTTTGTTCTGTCAAGAGACTCGCCGAAAGCACCCATGGTTGTATCGGCAGAAAGGTTATCGCGATTGCCTTGGCGGGAGAGTTCGCGTTCCCTTTCGGCGGCAACCTGCTTTTGGTATTTTTTTGCAGCAACCCTTTGGTTAAGCTGCTTTCTGTCGCGGCGGGTTGTCTCTCGCTCACTGTCTATATTTCTCCGCTTAATGGCATCTTTGCGATCATCATCGCCACTGCGTTTATTGCTCCATGTTCTAGATAAAGCGCTTGCAACGTCGCCAACATCATACGAATCAATCCATTTTACCGCAGCCATAAAAGGATGTCCACGGAATTTTTCCAAATCGTCACCACCTGCGAAATATTGAAGAGCGACATCTGTGTTTTTATCATGTATCAAATTATCTAAACTCTCAACGGCTTTTTTTATAGTGTCGTTCCTCGTTAGTTTGCTGCGCTTTAGGGCTTTCTTAATCGCGCTCAATCTCACATCATGTCCGTGTGGGTTTTTGAGGAGTTCTTCGGTTGTGTCGGGAGCGCCGTCAAGATCCATTTTTCTAAACATGAACGTCGCCAAATCTAGAATCATTTTATTGGCTTTGGCAATATAATGCTTATACTTATCTTGGGGGGTACTCTTGCCCGTCATTGAACGGAACTTAGTACCAATTTTATCCATCATGCCTTCTTCAATATCAACAGCAGCAAGCTCTTCTTGAACGATTTGGGCAAGTTGAGACTTGGTGATTTTATTCTCATGCATATCGTCGTTGTCGAAGCTCCCTTCGTCATCCCAGTTAGACTGTGGATCTAATTCTTTGGTTTGTTCGTCAAAACCTCTCTCATAATCCTTGTCGCTCAACCTTTTTGCGTAAGTATCTTCTTCCGCCATTTCGCCTTGTGAAACAGCGAGGGCATGTTGTCTACCTAGTTCAAAGCCTGATATATCATCGCGCTTGTAGGCTTTGTAGCCTTCTGCGGTTACGGCTTGAAGTTCTTCTTGAACGATTTGAGATAGTTGTGTTTTTGTGATTTTCATTGTGGGGGGGATTCCTTATAAGTTTTCGATAGCTGTGTATAATCGCTCGATGACGTAATGAAGTGTGCCGCTTACGTCATCTTCGGATTCCAACATTTGGATTGCATCCTCTATGTCTTCGCGGGCGGAGCCACGGCGGGGGGCTTGTGGTTCGGCACCATCTACGACTTCTTCCCACCTTCCTGTCTCTTTGTTCTCTGCATAGCGCATCTCTGATATTTTGCTCATCTCTTCTTTGATGAGTTTAGCTAGGTGTGTTTTGGTGATTTTCATTGTGGGGCTTCCTTTTATGCTGATTTGAGGCGAGCGAGTTCTTTTTCAAGTCGCGCAATTTTATTTAGGAGATCTTGGCGCTCGCGTTCTTGATCGGGATTTAGGGAAGTCATTGATTTATCGTCTACGTAACCCTTCTCTTTTCTAGTGAGTTCATCCCAAGCTTCTTCGTCGTCTGGATCGACGTTCCAAGCGTCAAACGGATTGTCCCGCATCATCTTACGTCGAGCTAGTTCTCTTTGTTTATCACCGCCAGGTTCAAGGTTGCCTGCTCGCCTTCTTGACTTATCAAGTCTTCCTTCGATGTCGCTGATGTGATCTTCACGAGCTTCGTTGTGTAATACCTTGTTTAGCTCCTCTTTGATGAGTTGAGATAGTTGTTCTTTAGTGATTTTCATTGAGAGGATTCCTTCCGTTACGGCGGTGGGTTTGCTTTTCCTATATAAATAGTTGGTTGCATTACATTACGCCAAGGAAACGGCAAATAGGTTGCAGTATTAGTATTGCTAATCCTATTGATGGTATACCTATGAATACGAATGCGAAAACGAAGAGTGGGTGTTCGGGGTGAAAGATTTCCATGTTGGCTCCTTATGGTGAAAAATCTGGGAAATTGTTTTTGGGGATTTTTGGGGGTGCCCACTTTTCAATGTTGGAAAATATTTGAACTTTTTTGGTGGGGTGTGGTGTGTACCTAATCGCACCGTTACCCCCCTATATTGGAACATATCTCACCCGAGGGGGCAGTGGGGGGGAGGGGGTAGCCCCCCTTATATGTATCAACCATAAATGTATCACAATAGATGTATCAAGCAATGCCCCACGTTACCATCGCACCATACAGCGCTAACACTCCTGCCGACGTTGCTAATGCTGCTAAGGCTACAGCCTTGTTCACGCTTAGGCTATGTCCTCCTGATGCTGCTACTCGTGCCAGTTCCCAGCGTAGGTATTCCTTAGCTGCTGGACTTGCATAGATGCTTAGTACGCTTAGGGCGATCATGCTTAGGCTTAGTGCTAAGAAGTAGATGCTTCCTGTGTATAGTAGTATGCCTTCCCCTATGCTTAGGAGTACCTTGCCTACTCTTTGTGTAGGTGTGCGTAGTTTGTCGTTGACTACTGAATATAACATACCTACTGTGTATGCTGTCATGATAATGATGCCTGTTGTTGTTAGCATGTGTTTTACCTTTTTTATTATTATTAGTCTCGGACTTCTTTTGTCTTAGGGAACAAACGTTTTTCTATGCTTCCGTATAAACTTATGCAGAACGGTGTCGTAGCAATTGTCGCTAATGTTGCATAGGTGGTCAGCCTTGTCCTTTCGTCCGATATCATCCAGCCTGTGATAAGCAGCGTGAGTAACGCTCCATAAAAGACTAATGCAAATGCTACCCACCCTAATGTTCGTTTTGTATCGTTACTCATTCTTATTCTCCACCCTTTGTTGTTACTTATTGTCTGTCTTGTGTAAATGGTACTCCACTTTGGAATTGAACCAAACTCTAAGACACTTATAAGATGCCTCCTGACTACCAGCCAGCCGTGGAGCGATTGCCGCCTATTGCGGCTATGAAATGGTATGCCCTATAGGACTTGAACCTATAGCCTACGCCTTAGAAGGGCGTTGCTCTATCCAGTTGAGCTAAGGGCACTTTGTGTTATAAGGCAATGCCTACTATAGCATTTATCTCGGAGCACTTCTTAAGAGCGTCCTCGTCTCCGTCCATTGCGGAGTTGCAATCGTCAACTAATGCCCACCAATAGCATTCACGAGCGAATGCCTGAAGCTTTTCTAAGAGTTCGTTTGTCATGTTATCTCTCCTTATTACTATAGTAATGTAACCTGTTCGGGTAGCTTTGTCAAGGGATTATTTCATTTAAATTTAAAATCTAATCTAAGTCCGAGCGAATGCTTTGTTTGCCAATCACTCTTCTTATCTTGTTCGAACGAATAGAATGTATTCAACTTCACTGAGTCGTATGGTTTGAACTTGGTTCCAATGAACACAGTGTTGTTAACGAATGTCCCTTCTTCGAACTTTACCTGCTCGGCTATGAATAGTTTGTCATAGCCTACTTCTGTCTTATTGCTAAACCAGACTTTATCATCTGCCTTAACTAACGAAGGGTATAACGCAGTCACGAGGACTGACGATAATACTATTCTTTTCATTACTCTCCGACCTTCTCCAGTAGAGCACGCTTGACGTATCCTACAGTGCCCGTAGAAGGGCAGGCAATGGACACCAGTCCCGTTACCTTGCGGTGTGAGCGCACAGCAGTGGTGCGAGCCTTCAATACGATGAAGGTGCCGTTCAGAGGGAATCTGACGAGTGTTGTGTATGGCGCAAGCACGGGTTCACCTGCGCTATCGTGCCAAGTGGTTCGTCCTGTCTTGACTGCTTCGGTGTGTCTCTTGATCCATAACTCGCGTTCATCCGCTGATAAGTTGCGGAAGCCATCGACGGTAGCGTCGGAATCACTGTAGCGATATCTGTCTGCGATATCCTCTTTGGTGCCTTGGGTGAACTGGACTAAATCGTTTTTGCGCATACTCTCTCCCTTTCTACATATATAATGTAGCACGTCTGAGAGGGTTTGTCAAGTAGTTTTCTTATTTATTTTCATTATTCTCGGCACTCTTTCGACGGAAGGGCGAGTGCGTTTCAAGGACGTGAGGGCAGATTCTAGTGAGTTTCTTCCAATGGTAGATAAACTTTGGCGTGATACTTTTATTGGGGTAGCTTGCCGTTGTGTGTTTTATGTATCAATCAATAAATGTATAAGATAAATGTATCGTTATAGATGTATCAAACTATTTACTTGACAAAGCCTTTGCAGTGGGATACTAGATCAAACGGTAAGCTTAGAACCCCCTAATCCGCTACTACCGCTTTACTTTCTTTATTACTCCCATAGGGATATAGTATCTTTATATACGCAGACGGAAAGCTCAGACTCTCCCATCTTACTCCACACCACTCCACTTTGCACCACCTTACACCCTTTACTCCCTTATACTACTTACACCCATTACCTTATACCTTATAACATTATGAAACAATACTATCCTATCATTCTATTAGACATACGCTATAAGGACTACTCTACTGTTAGTGTTAGTGCTACTGTTCCTACTAAGAGAAGTCTTTCTGAATTGTTATTTACTTCTATCTATACTCTTCCTACTATTGTACTACTCAATCTATACTTGATGTTCTTCTGAACAATTATTATTATTGTTAGTCTCGGGCTTATCTTATTAGAGAGGAGAAGTTTATTCTTCTTTAGTCTCGGGATTGTTTTGTGTCAGGGTGAGTGGCTATCACATGGGATACGTATTCTGTCAATGACATGTCTAATTCCATGCATTTATCTATAATACTTTCCCACTCCTCTTCTGTGACGCTAAAATCAACTATCACTCTTCCGTCGTTCAGAATAGGAATACGATTGTTATATAGACTTTTCCCTTCTTCGAGGCGCTTTTTTATCTCGCTTTGTTCTGCATCAAACAATATCTTCTTCGTAATGTCGGAACGATACTCTTGAAAGACTCTAAAATCAAAAGCATCAAGTCCATACTTGTTGTAGTCTGCTTGAAGAGATGAGTTCTCGTGTATTTTCTTACGTAGCCTCCTTCTGTGGGTTTGCATTCTTTGTCGGGTTCCCTTACTTTCCCCTATGTATATCCTTCCTGTTATCTTATTCTCTATCTCATAAACTCCAGCGAGTTGATTTCTGTACCATACTCTAGACTTCTCACACATTTTTTCTGCGTTGTCTATATGATATTGTTTATTATTCTCTGATATCTTTTCCCTATTGTCTAAAGCGTATTGCTTCATTTGCTTTAATATATACTCTTTGTTATCTTGATAATATCGCCTATCTCGCTCTTTGATTCGTTTTTTATTCTCTTGTCTATATTGACGCTCGCAGGATTTGCAGGGAGATGCCAGTCCATCTTTACCCTTGCCTTTACTGTACTCCGACACATCTTTAGTCTCTCGACATCTGCCGCACTCTTTCATTCCGTTTACTGCTGCTGGCATTAGTTCTCCTTTATTTCTTCTTTAGTGTCGGGATTGTTTTGCGGTAGGGCTATAATACCTTGTCTAATGCAAAGTCGCCAGATATGAGTTGGTTGTCTTGTTCATCCTCCGTCTGCGGAACAAATAGTATACGATCAACGGTATTTACCTTCGATGACTCGTTCCATTGTTGTACGGCTACAATGAGTTGTTGTCGAATCGAAGGCATGGCATTAGACGTTGTTGTGTTCAATGCTACCAATAGGACTATCTCGTCCACATATTTATACACATTTTTCTTATATTGAGCTTGTGCGAGTGTGGCACCTTTGTTGCAGGCGTTTGTAATCATATACAATCCTATTCTTTTCCCATTGCCAGCAGTCAGTATTCTTTCACAGGATTCATTAAAATCCACTAGAAGATTCTTATTTATTCCGTAGTTGTTATTATTACCAAAATATGCAGCCATTTCATGCTTTTCCCAAGTACGTTTCTTACTCTGCGATAACTTGCTAGACTTCTTGACTCTGTTCCATACCGCTGTTGCTGATGGCATGTGACAGTCTAACATCTTAGTAACTGCAACGTCTCGTTGTTCGACGTCAGTTAGATTACTATATGGCTTCCCATACTTATTGACATTCATATCTCCACAGGAAATCATGTCGCAGATAGACTTAACATTGTCTTCTATCCGTGCAGGTTTTGCAAACTTGTGGATATTGTTCTCTTTCGCTTGATCCGTTCGCATCTCGTGAATATCGCCTAGATAGTAACTTGCCCAGATTTCCCCCTTTTCCACCTCATGGAACGATTCGCCGTGCGCTGCGAGACGTTGGATTGCTTTAAAGCGAGTGTTGCCCCATATGATTAAGTTAGTGCCATCCTCTAATTCAAGAATGCATATCCCGTGTTCTTGTCCGTCTTGCAATATCTGAGCGGAGAGAGTGGCAACATCGTTAGTCTTACTGTCTTCCAATCTCTGCTGAGATCTTCTATTCTGTCGCGTCAATTCAGAACAGTGGAACAGATATTCATCTACCATTATATCTCTTACTGGGCATCGTCGTCGTCGTTTTTGTCTATTTCTTAAGAGTTTTATATTCTGTTGTGCTGACATTGTTCCTATCCTTTCTTACTTGTTTATATAATATTATACCACATTTGTTACGATAACTTAAAGCTTTATTCTTCTTTAATCTGAGCTTCAATCACTCGCCTCTACTCCAACCGCTATTCGGTGCAGGTTCATAATCAGCAAGCAATACCCACTCTACGTAAGCAACTGCTCCAAGGATTAATAATATAAGCGCAACGGGCTTCAGTGAGTTTAGCATTTCATTATCCTATTACTTCTCGGACACTTCGCTCTTGTAGCGATGAGGTATCTTGGACTCTTTCTTTGCCTTGGATCTCTCAACTATATCAGATGAGCTATCAACCTTCTCATCTCCACCTGTAGACCATAACATCTGGACTCCAAGTTCCTCGCATACGGATTGCTCGGGAGTATTGCTTCTTCCTCTGTCTCCTCCGTTTGCAAAGTAGGTTGGCTTGTGGCGACGGATTGCTTCGCACACTGTCCCATCTGCGTCGTCAACTGAGTCAACTACTGTGACGCCTTTGATTGACTGGAGTATCTCTGCTCTCGCCGCAAAGTCCATGAACACGAATCCCTTCTTCCTGAAGAGCCACTCGTCTGAGTTTGCAATGACAATGACGTCTCCGTGCTCTGCCGCTGCTCTGATGTATCTGATGTGTCCTGCGTGGATAGGATCGAACCCTCCTGACACCATTACGGTTGACTTTTCGTCGCTCATTATTATTTCCTTTACTTGTCTCGGAGTTGTTTTTCAAGGCGAGCACGCTCTTTGACTGCGCCTACGCCTTCTCCAAGGAGTGCGTCCAGCTTGTCTAGTTGCTGCTGTGCCGTTAGGTTTGCACGCTTCTCTGCTCGCTCTTCAGCGGCATCACGTCGTCTGTCTCTGTCTTCTAGTCCTTTACGCATTGTCTTTCCTTTATTGTTGGCAATTGCCCATTAGTGTGTATTCTACGTCGATAGTTGAACCGCCCTCTGGGACGTGATCTGGTTCGAAATCTATTGTGTTGTCTACTTGATTGTATGTCCAAGTGCTGACGGTTGTAATGCCGTCTACCGTCACTTCTATCGTCTCTTCTACTGGTGTTCCAGTTAGTTCGAATGAAGACAAGTCTTGTGAAGCGTTCTCTGCGAGTGTTTCGAGGTGGGAACCCCAATCTGTGGCGCAGATAGAGAGATAGATTCCTGAAGTGTCGATAGTCGCGTTTTCATATCTTGAGTCATATGATGCTCCGCAAGCAGGCGCACCATTGCTTGGATTGTCGGCTGCGATAGCGTGCATTGCTAAGTCATCCGTGTCCTGTTTTAGCGACTGAAATAGGGATGTGTAGTATGTGTACGGACTTCCTGACTGTTCAGGCTCATCTGAAACTGCAATAAGGTTTAGTTTTGCATCATCTCGATAGAATCCTTCGTTGCATCCACCATTATTTCTATTATTTGAAGATAATGCTGATTCGAATAGGCTAAATATCCTCTCCGTGTTCGAACCTTGGTTTGCACTGGTTCCAATCATCGTTGTGAAGATTGATTGTTGATCTGACTCAGCCATGTTATTGTCAATGTATGAATCTCCACCAAGAATGCATCCGCTGTCCTCTACAACCACCGCTACATGGTAATCTGAGTCCATACTTGCAAGCGTTGAGATAAAAGCACTGAAGTTTGCCTGAACGTTGGCGATGTCGTCGTACATGGAGCATGACCAGTCTAATCCGAACAGAATATCAGTCGAACCATTGATTGGCTGCTCAAATGAATCATTTGCTCTTCCGTACTCCAGTCCTGTTCCGTATTGAACGGTTAGATTAGATGGCGTTGTGAGATCTGATGATAAAGTTGTAAGATATGACGTGTCGGAGAACTCATCTAGAGGAGAATAGTCTATAAAGACGTCAACTGAGTTACTTGGAGAGATAATCCACGGCAACTGTCCATTAGTGGACTCATCTGCGTCAAAATACAAGTCTCCTGCCGTATTGAACGAAAATCCTGTTACTTCCAAGTCCGTGTTACCGAGATTTGAGACAACGAGAGGCAAAGTGTCATCACAGCCGATGTACATCTGTCCAAAGTCATATTCAGCAGGCGAAACGTCAATAATCGGCGCTAATCCCTCTCCTGACAACTGAACTTCAGTTACTGGTTCGTCTGGATCGTCAGAATCAATAAGGATGCTGTTGTTCTCCAGTGCTGCGGTGATTGGATCAAACGTTATGGTGAATGATGTCGCTCCGTCGGGAGGGACAAGGATTGAACCAATTGCCCCGATGTCGTAGACGTCGTTTGGCGAACTAAGTTGAATATCTAAGATATGCAAGTCTCCCTCACCGACATTTTGGACTGAAATCACTTCAGTTATGGAATTTTCAGCATCTATCCTTCCAAAATCTACTGAAATTGGTGTGACGAAGATGTCTGGCTCCAAACCATCCTTGATTGCTCCGATATTGTCTGGATCTTCGACGATACCATACTCGTTGCACGCCACGAATGGCGCTAAGGCGAGGAGTAGTATTAGGCTCTTCATTTATCTCTCCTTTATTGCTCTACGTCAACTGGTAATGATTCGCCAGAGAACAACTGAACTCTGATAGGTAAACCATCTGGACCTGCTAGTAGTTCAGACTCAACGTTCATGATATCCATTCCCCCAAAGCCACTGTTGAGTTCTGAAGAGTCTAATGTAAATCCATACTCGTCTGCTCTACAGATTGCTATCGAGTCTTCGACTAACACTGTTGCAACTGTTAGTTCGGAAGAGTTTCGAATATCTATGCGCTGACTTCCGTTTAGTTGTTGGATTCCTGAGTTTTCTTCAAACTCCGCTGCCTCTGGGATGATTGCGAACCTTGATATGTCCCACGCTCCGAAGTAACTGTCGTAGTCACCTGCTGCTGAGATGTCTAACAGACTTCCAGCTTCGAGTTCTGGCTTCTCGTTGTTCTCGTTTACGTAGATTGGAAGTCCTTGTTGATAGCTTCTATCAAGTCGATAGGCACTTGTCGAGTTATCATAGACTTCTAACCAAGTTCCTACTGACTGAGCAGTCTCTGGTATGCCAGGAATGGCGCTATCTGGGAATGATCGCTGAATGTCTCCCGTTGTCCCTATCCAACACTCTCCTTCGTCCATTGCGTCCCAAGGATTCTCGCAGAACACTGGCTCACCAGGTGGCTCCCAGAACACTGCGGTAATGCCGTCTCCGTTCACGGCTGCTGCGTCTTCTTCTGTGACGGCGTTTACGTTCTGAACGTTTACTGAACCAGCGATACGACAGACGTCAATCTTGATGGTAGGGATAGGTTCGCAAGTTGATGCGTCTGAACCTTCTCCGTCCATAAACTGAGACAATCCGTTTGCCCAAGTTCTTCCACCTACGAAAGTGGACGCTCCGAAGTTTACGGTGTCGCCAACCATAATACTGCAAACATAATATCCATTATCATCAGTGGTTACGATAGAAGTTGATTGCCCACCTCGGCAAGCAACTTGTGCGCCTCGGATTGGGAAGTCAACAACGTCAACCACTCTTCCAGAGGCACAACTTGGGACGAACCCTTGATCGCAGTTCCACCAAGAGAAGTGAGTTGCTTGGAACTGGAAGAATAGCTCTCCGTCTCGTTCTACAACTGCTCCGTCGCCTTCTTCTACCCACTTTCCGTACTCGGGGATGAAGCTCCACGCTACTTGGCTGTCTCCGTCAGTCATTTGATAGAGTTCAGGCAATTCTCCGTTGGAAATGCCTATCTCAACGTCTGCTGGTGAGGAGTCTGATACGTTTAGCACCTCGTCGTCTTCGCCGAAGAGCGTTACGTCAACCATTCCGTATGAAACTAGTTGAGATGGTGTCGTTGCCGACTTGGTGGTGTCGCTGTCGGTGAATGAAATGGCGGATAAGTCGCCAGGTGCGCCGATAGCATCGTCACTGTTTGGATCGAGATTGGTTACTTCCACTCTTACTTCACCAGAATAGGCATCGCCTTCTGATGTGAGGAAGGAGTTTGCTGCGAAGGAGATTGTCGTTCCCTCTACCTCTACCTCGCTGGCGACGTTAGACTGAATAGTCCTTGTGCCCGTTACTTCCAGTAGAGTGGCGTTAGTATTTGCTGTCTCGAACGAGTCAAGAGTCACGTATGAGTAGTTTTTGGCGTAGCCTGACTTAGTAAAGGAGACTAATACTTGTGGAGACGGCTGAACGTCTGGGATGATGAACACTCCGTCGTCGTTTGAAGAGACTGAAATGCCCTGAACCGAGACGAGAACGCCTACGAGGGGCAAACCAGTGGAATCGGTTACAATACCTGCAATCTTACCAT
>Ga0208011_1000209_pt1 | contig 25039 bp, 18 predicted proteins | sample 7_EtaG_FD_184080 | JGI IMG/M metagenome (GOLD analysis project Ga0208011, IMG submission 184080) | Marine viral communities from the Subarctic Pacific Ocean - 7_ETSP_OMZ_AT15161 metaG (SPAdes) (version 2) | ecosystem: Environmental > Aquatic > Marine > Oceanic | place: Pacific Ocean | collected...
TCTTGCATGTCCTTGGTCCGTGCATCTTCGACCACTTTTGCCCCCACTTGGGTACCAATCTGTGTGCCTGTTCCAGCGCCGGCTCCCAACAAACCTTCACCAAGGGCCGCTTTGGGATCAAACTGTAGTCCTTGGGCCGTGAGCGCTGAACCGCCAATTTGTTCCAATGAACCTTGTGCGCCCTCAGTCAGTCCTTCAGCAACACCGGCTTTAACTGTTTGTTTTCCCGCTTGTTTAAGAGCGCCTTTACCAATGCTGTTTAGAACCCCAACGTTTTTAATACCAACCGCGTTTAACACACCACTGGCTGCCGCTGTGCCCAGCGCGCCTGTCCAATCCTCCCAGTTTGGTTCTGTTCTGCCTTCGTTTTTTGCTCTTTCCAATGCAACAGGTCCAGCAATCTGTACCGCTTCAAACAAAGCTGGGCCCAATAAAGCCCCCGCGACAGCCCCTCCAGGACCAGCTGTAGCACCAATTGCCGTTCCACCGGCTCTGGTCGCTATGCTTCCAGCGATTTGTCCGGCTTGTTCAAATATAGCTCTTGGAAAATACTCCCAATTAAACCCTTCGCCCTGGGCATTGATAAACTCTCCGGCCGCAGCTTCATAGTTTTCAGGTTCTTCAACAATGTCACGCATGAACTTTTCCCAACCCTCCATACCAAGGGCTTGAAAAGTGGTTGCCATGTTCTCCAGGGGTTGATCTATTGCGTATCGAAAAGCCGAAGAAAGGCTTGTATCTTTGGGGGTCGTCGCCATACCCCTATCATACACTTAATGTCGGTTTGAAAAAAGTCCTTGGTCCGTCGTTGTTTGCATAATAAACGTGGCTAGTTCGACCATCATCTCTCGATCAAGGTCTGTGGTATTGGTAACAGAAGATAACAGCACAACCAAAGCAGTGGCTATTTCCCAAGGGCTTACCTCTTCTTCGTCAAAATGATTTCTTATGATTGGAATCATATCCGCAACGATTTTATCTACGGTTGTCTGTGTCATGGGGTGCTCTAGGTATTCTTTTACTGTGTCTGTACTCATCATTATAGCCTTTTATTTAAACCAATTTCTTATTTCTCCAAGAACCTCGTTGCTGATTTTAACCTTACTCAAAAGGTTCTGAAGGATTTTTTCATCAACCGTGTTTTCTGATACGAGGTCGATGTATGTGCAACTTTTGTCTTGTCCTATTCTGTGAATCCGATCCTCGGCTTGCACCCTCAATTCTAAATCATAGGAGTTAGAATAAAATATCATGGTACCGGCTTCAGTTAAAGTAATACCTCGACCGCCTGTTTGTGGGTTGGAAATGAAGTAGCGCAACTCAGACTCTGGATCTTGAAACCTGTCAATAATTCTTTGTCTTTCATCTTGCGGTGTCTTGCCGTAATAAGAGGCCACAGAACCTTCACCAAACTTCTCCGCTATGGCTTTTTCCAACTGTTGAATGTCGGTTTGAAACACAGCAAAAATCACAGTCTTATCAGACGTTTCTTCTAGTAAATCTAAGACGGTGCGCACTCGATTGTTCTTAAGAACAATTGTTTCTCCGTCTTCGTTACGCAAACTGCCGGCAACCACTTGCTGCAGTCGCATGATTTGTGTCAGCACGTTCATGGTGCTGAATACTTCGTTGTCTAAAACCATCAACGCTTTTTGTTTCATGGTTCCATACGCTTTTTTCTGTTCATCGGTCAGTTCAACATACCGCTTTGTGTAAACTTTCGGAGGAAGGTCTAGGCATTGGTCCTTCGTCTTACGAATCGAAAAGTCTTTGATGGATTCTTGCAGCTCCTCAAGCCTTTGAAACCCTACGATCTGTTGAAAGCTGTGCGATCCCATGCGACGTGCCTGAGTAATGGCGTAACGTGCGCTGAACGCATAGTAACTGCTAAAGCCGAGTAAGTTAGGCGACAGAAAATAACATTGGCTGTACAAATCCAGGGGGGCTTTTGTGATGGGAAATCCGGTAAGGATTCTTCGGTAGTCAGCAAGAGGTGCCAACTTGATTAAATGTTTCGTTCTCTTAGCTTTCGGATTCTTTATCGTAGTGGATTCATCAATGGCCATCATTACATCGTGGACAACCATAAACTCTTCCACAAATTCACACGCTTTGACAGTAGCAAACGCTTCGACGTTGACTAAAAAGATGTTTAGTATTCCGTCGCTGTCGCCTTCAACCATTTCTTTATAGTCTCTAAGCCATTGTTTTGTGTGGTTGGGCCGCCAAACCAAAACGTTTCTTTGTATGTGGTCCGGTAAATGTTTGTTGACCTCATGCACGTCCCAGTTTCTTAAATTGCCTTTTGGTGATACAATAAGAAGTCCAGTAATTTTTCCTTGCTCGAACAAAATACCGGCGTTGTCTAACAGAATTTTTGACTTACCAAGTCCCATTTCAAGGAAAAGTGCGTAAAGACTTTTGTGAGCACTCTTGGCTAAAGTTTCTCGTTGATGGTCGTAGGGTTCGGTTTTGTAATTATACGCTTCTATATCCATTATTTTCATATCCTTCGTTATTCGTTAAAATATTTCTTGCAATCTATTCTACTCATAGTATAAGATTAGTCAACCATGACGAGAGGACGAAAGAAAAAAACTATTTTAGAAATCTCCAGCAACAGACAAAAGGAATGGTTTATAAACTTCACCCCTCATCAGAGTTTCGGCGAATCTTTGGGACCGTTTAACTCGTTGGACGAATGTCTAAGATATGTTTACACTATCCTAGACTCGCCACAGTACAGTGTCGAAGTCGCAGAGGTCAACAATGAAGGCGTGATATTTTTCATTCCTGACTTTGAGATCGACTACAAGCCGAAGAAAGATAAACAAAATAACGTAACACCAATAGAACGAGGAAAGAAATGAAAGAACTATTTGAAGAGAGCATAAGAAAACAAGTAGAAAGCATCGAAGAAACAGACATCGAAAGTCTGAGTAAACTTTGCAAAGACCTACTTACACTTGAGGCAAAAATCGGCAACACCGAAGAACAACTGAGACGGCTCAAAGAGCAGTCCAGGGAACTCAGTGAACAAACCATTCCAAATAAACTTGCAGAGTACGGCGTTTCTGAATTGAAACTGTCAGACGGCTCTAGCATATCAGCAGAACCATTTTACAGCGCTCGCATCACGGCTCGCAACGTCGAGAACGCTCACAACTGGCTAAGAGAAAACGGACACGGTGACTTAATAAAGAACACTTTGACGCTTACTTTTGGACAAGGTGAGGATGAGATCGCTTCCGAATTGGCGGAGCTGCTTACGAAACAAGGCCACATGCCAGCAACGAAAGAAGCAGTTCATCCAAGCACCCTCCGTGCTTTCGTAAAAGAAAGAATAGAATCGGGGGACCCATCGTTTGATGTAGACACACAGAAAAACTTCTCTGTGTATGCAGGCAAACGCACAAAAATAAACCGTTGAATAAATAAAGAGGAAATAAGATATGGCAACGAAGAAAGGAAACGGGACATCCATAACGTCCCTATTTGAAAACATCGAAGAAAAAGGTTTCGGTGATCTCAGTACGGAAGACCTTCGTACTCCAAGAATCAGCATAATCCAGGCTTTGTCTCCACAGAGACAAAAGAATTCCAGTGATTATCTTGCTGACGCGGAAGAAGGTGATTTGTACTACAGTGGAAGCAGTGTCGCTATTAGTGGCGACGACGGCTTGTTATTTTTACCTTCTTACTATAGCAAAACACTCGTCGAGTGGGGCTTGCGTGAGAAAGGCGGAGGTTTCAAAGGCGTGCACCCAGCAGATTCCGACCTTTTAAACCGATGCACACGCGACAGCCAAGGGCGTATGGTTACACCAAACGGGGAAACCCAATTGACCGTAACCTCAAACCACTACGGCTTCGCGCTCGTTGATGACGTGGCACAAAAATGCGTCATTAACATGACAGGATCGCAACTGAAGCATTCGCGTGCGTGGAACACTATGATCCAAGGTACAAAAATGAAAGGAGCAAAAGGCATGTTCACGCCTCCGGCTTACTCTCATTGGTACCGATTATCCACACAAGTCGAGTCCAATGATAGAGGTAGCTGGTATAGTTATCATATCGTACAGGAGCGGGTGTTAGAAGAGAAAGAAACAGACCTTTTTGCAGAAGCAGAAGAGTTTGCTAAATTCGGATCTTCTGGTGCTTTGGATCAGCTAGGTGGCCCTAGCAAGTCTGTTAGCAGTCCTGCGTTGGAACAATCCGGTAACAAAAAGGATTGGGAAGACTAAAGAAAAAAGGAAGCCCCTCTATATTGTGTATAGACAACTAAACTATAATATTTAGTCCACGTTATTATGGAGGGGTTTTCCTAGAATCAAGGAAGCTATGTGAAAGAAACAGCAAAAATTTTGATGAGCGTTTTCTCTGGTTTAACAAGAGCACACGGAATATATGAAATAAGCGGAAAACAAAAAAACACCGCAAAAGGAATTAAAAAAGAAGGTAGAGGGAAAACTCTGCACCAACCAGTTACAACAGAGCTTTGGCAAAGACACATTGCCGGAGAGGTATCAATAGGTATTATTCCTTTAAGAGACGACGAGAAATGTTCTTGGGGGTGTATTGATGTGGACGAATATCCAATCAACACCAAACACATCTTGAAAACAATCAGCGAAATGCAACTGCCCCTTGTGCCCTGTATGACAAAATCAGGCGGGGTACACCTATTCATGTTTACCAAAGAGCCAATATCCGCCTATAAGTTTCAAAGCAAACTAGAAGAAATAGCCGCAGCAATGGGTCGTACAGGAGACGAAATATTTCCTAAACAATACGAATGGTCAAAGCAACTGCCACAAGAAAAACAAACAGGAAACTGGTTGAACATGCCGTATTTTTCCGGTGAAGACACTACTAGGTATGCGTTAAACGCGAAGGGAGAGGCCGCAGGAATAGAAGAGTTTGTACGAATTGTAAAAAGAAGATCAGTCACCGAAGAAGACCTAGACAAATTTGTTGCAGTAAAGAAGAGTCGCAAGAAGCAGCTTGACAAGAAGAGCAGTCTTTGGGATGAAGCTCCTCCTTGTTTGGTCCACATGAAACTCAACGGAGTACCGGAAGGAACGCGAAACAACGCAATGCTAAACTACGGAGTGTTCCTAAGAAAGGTTTACCCTGAAGGCGAAGAATGGAAAGACAAACTACAAGAGGTGAATAAAACAGCTTGCACAAGCGCGTTGTCTCACAGCGAACTCAACACGATCATACAAAGCATAGAGAAAACAGACTACAAATATCAGTGTGGCAAAGACCCATTAAAAGGATTTTGCCAAAGTGGAATATGCATTACTAAAAGATATGGCATAGACGCTTCACAAAGAGAGCCTGTTTATGGAGGGCTTAGAAAATACATGACGGACCCACCTCTTTGGCACCTAGACATTGATGGACAGACCATTGTTTTAGAAACAAAACAACTACACAATTTTTCTATGTATCAACAGAAGTGTATGGAAGTTTTAAACATGTGTCCGCCGGACAAGAAAAAATCAGACTGGGTGGCTCAATTAAACGCTTGGTTGCAAGAAGTACAGGTTGTTGATGTTCCTTCTGACATGACAAAACGAGGAGTTTTAAAAGACGCAATATATGAGTTTTGCAGAATATCAGAGTCTTCTTCTCGCATGGCCATAGTCTCTAGCGGTGTCTATAGGTACGAAGAGGACGGTATTAAAGAGTGGTGGTTTACAGGTAGGGATGCTGTGATATTCATACAAGAGTTTAAGAAAATGAGAAACATTAAAGAAGCCGAAGTGTTTACTCAGCTAAAAGAAATGGGAGGTATTAATACCTCCAAGTGGATTGACAAAGCTGTTGGCAATAAAAAAGTTTGGATCATGGATGTTAAAGAGATCAACGACGATGCCGTGTCTTTAGATGACTTTAGGACAGAGGTGGAGAGCAAAGAATGGGAGTAACAAAGTATTATGGTCCTCCAGGAACAGGAAAGACAACAACCTTGCTAAACATCATAGAAAAAAGCATTGATGGTGGAATGGCGCCGGAGCGTATAGCTTTTGTTTCTTTCTCTAAGAAAGCGGCCGAAGAAGGGAAGACCAGAGCACACGTTAAGTTTGGTTTAACCTTTGAAGAAATGCCTTACTTTTGTACGAGCCACGCTTTTTGCAAGAGAGCCATGGGAATATCTCATGTGGTGGGGGGCAGAGACATCTTTGATTTTCTAAGAGAATACGAGTTTAAGTTAACCAAAGAATATCCAAACAATGCAAGAGCGATCAGGTCCGTGGTCCAAGATCCGTATTTCGACATCATAGAACGAGCAAAAACAAACTGCCGATCTTTAAAAGAAGAGCGACTGTCTTTAGACGCGTCACAAAGAAAAGGCGTTGTACCACACATGCTGGAACCGATTTCAGAAGCGTGGGAAGAGTTTAGACTTTCTCGAACACCTGTGTTGTTTTCTTTTGCCGATATGATTGTAAGTTTTTTAGAAGACGGCACACCACCACCACTGGATCTTTTAATTGTGGACGAAGCACAAGATTTGGCAGAGTTGAATTGGCGCTTGGTTGACAAACTAGCGAGTACAACGGAGAGAACTTTTATTGCCGGAGACGATGACCAAGCCATTTATGAATGGAACGGCGCTAGGCCCGAAAGGTTTGTAAACTATGAGGGAAATAAAATCGTACTGAATCAGTCCTATAGGATACCAAGCACTGTGCATCCGATTGCAAAAAGAATATCAGAGAGAATAGTTTCTAGGGAACCAAAAGAATATAAGCCAAGAGAAGAACCAGGAAGCGTCAACAACGTTTCTTCAATAGACACGTTGCCCTTGGAAAAAGGAGAGTGGTTGGTTATGGCTTCTTGTGATTACATGCTGACCGACACATCAAAAGGATACAACATTAGAAAGTATCTAATAGACAACGGCTACCCTTTTGCGCACAACCACTACAGGTATATTCCTTTAAGAATGATTTCAGCCATTGAAACTTGGGAGAAAATAAAAACCGAGCCGGTCACTTTATCAGAGCTGGATGATTTGTATTACTACTTAGGAAAGCAAGGTGTAAAAAGAGGGTTTATAAGCAAGGTGGGACAAGACAAAGAACTAGGACACAAAGTAACTTTAGAAGAAGCCATGGATAACTATGGTTTAAAAGAAGAAATATTAGACAAAACATGGAAAGAACTATTTGACAAAAGCATAGACGTAGAACGAAAAGGATTTATTGAAAAAGCAATGAACAACAAAGAAGACCTACATGGAGAACCGCGTATTGTTATATCTACGATACACCAAGCAAAAGGCGGTGAAGCGGAGAATGTGGCTGTGTATCTTGATTTATCAAAAGCACAAAAACAATCTTCAACACTACAACCCGATGGGCTTCATAGACAGTTCTATGTCGCAGTTACGCGTACAATTGAGAACTTGTATTTCATAAAAGCCCAAGATGATTATTATAGGTACGTTATATGAGTTTTGTTTACAAACCCCCAACAGAATGGACACCACCGGATGTCTTTCCCACACAACTTTTAAAAGATGCAGAAGAAATTGCAATTGACTTGGAGACCAGAGATCCAAAATTAAAAGAACTAGGCCCTGGATACATTAGAGGCGACGGAGAAGCAGTGGGCGTTTCTATTGCTTGTGATGGCTTTGCCGATTACTTTCCCTTTGCACACGAGTCAGGGTTTAATTTTCCAAAGAAGCGAGTGCTGGATTTTGTTCGTGACGTTGTGTCAGAGAAACAAGATAAAGTGTTTCACAATGCGACGTATGATGTGGGTTGGTTAAAGAACGAAGGCATAGACGTCAAAGGAAAGATTATTGACACAATGATTGTTGCACCTTTAATTAACGAGAACATGTATTGGTACACGTTAAATGCTTTGGGACAAGAATATTTAAAGGAAGGAAAATCAGAAGCAGAGTTACGACAGGCCGCAGAAGAGTGGGGCATTGATCCGAAAGCAGAAATGTGGCGACTGCCTTCTGCTTATGTGGGGACTTATGCAACACAAGATGCTGCACTGACTTTAAAACTTTGGAATCATTTTAAACTACTGCTTGAAGAACAAAATCTTTGGAACATCTTTGAACTAGAGATGAGAGTCCTTCCCGTGGTTCTTGATATGAAACAAAGAGGAGTACGAGTGGATGTCGAGAGAGCCTCCGTGCTCAAAAGAAAACTGGTTACGAGAGAAAAGAAAATTGTTAAAGAAATACTGGACGAGTCTGGTGTTAAAGAAGTTCAACTTTGGGCAGCAAACTCTTTGGCGAAAGTTTTTGATGCGATGGACCTATCTTATTCTAGGACACCCACAGGACTGCCTAGCTTTACCAAAGCGTTCTTAGAAAACCACAGACACCCCATAGCTCAAAAGATAAGAGAAGCTAGGGAAGTCAATAAAACACACAGCACGTTTATAGACTCTATTTTAAAGCACGAACACAACGGACGTATACACGCTGAGATTAGGCAACTAAAAGGAGAGTCTGGTGGCACAGTCACTGGTCGGTTGTCCATGAGTAATCCAAACCTACAGCAAGTGCCTGCGAGAAACAAAGAGATCGGTCCTTTGATCCGGTCTTTGTTTTTACCGGAAAAAGGAGAGCAGTGGTGCTCTGCTGACTTCTCTCAACAAGAGCCAAGAATACTGACACATTATGCCAGTCGTTCTCACTATGACGGAGCAGAGTCCGTTGCCGATGCCTATCAACAAGGAGACGCAGACTTTCACCAAGAGGTTGCGAATCTTGCAGGCATAGACAGAAAGACCGCTAAGACCATAGGACTTGGCATTATGTATGGCATGGGCAAAGGCAAGCTGGCAGATCAGTTGGGTGTAACAGTAGAAGAAGCCTCAGAGATACTTGCCAAGTTTAATACCTACACTCCTTTTGTTAGACAACTTGCAGATTCTGTAATGAGAAGCGCAAGTCAGAAAGGATATATTAAAACCATATTGGGTAGGCGTTGTCACTTTGATATGTGGGAACCGCTTAGATATGGAACAGGTAGGCCTATGAAATATAAAGAAGCTGTACACGAGTACAACGGAGAAATTAAACGAGCGTTTGTTTACAAAGCGCTTAATAAACTAATTCAAGGTTCGGCTGCTGATATGACGAAACAGTCCATGGTCCAATGTTTTGAGGCGGGGTACCCCCCTCTGCTTCAAGTACACGACGAACTGGTGTTTTCTGTTAAGAATAAAGAAGACGTCAGCGCCATCTGTAAGCTCATGGAAGGAGCCGTTCCCCTGGACGTTCCAAACAAGGTTGATGCCGAAGTTGGAAAGAATTGGGGCGATTCTATGATCGCAAAAAACCAAGATATATCTTAAAATATACTGTAAAATAGGAGTCGAAATGGACACAAAAAAATGGAAAAGTGTAGCAATACGCAGAGAAATCGTTGATATAGCCGCTGAAATCGGTGAAAAAACGGAAAGACCTACCAGCAATGTTTTTGCTTTCGCGGTAAAACGTTTGAAAGAAGACATGGAAAAAGGCAACCTCTCTGAAGTACCCAAGCAGTGAAGCACAAGATACTCTATGAATCACCGTATGAGTACGGTGTGTTCTCTAGTGAAGATCGAAAGAGCGGAAGGTTTTATGACTGCAATGGAGACAAGCTTCCTTCAGTAACCACTGTATTATCTGGAACAAAAGAAGGCGACTTCTTAAAAAAATGGATAGATAAAGTAGGAAAAGAAGAAGCAGAGCGTATTCGCCTTGAGGCTGCGGCCAGAGGCACATACATGCACAACATTCTTGAGAAGCAGATCATCAACGGCGATATTTGGGAATACAAGCCTGAGAACGCAGAGCAGAAAAGAGCGTTGAAGATGGCTTGCACAATCATGGACGAAGGGTTTCCTAACATATCTCAAGTGTATGGCTGTGAAGTTTCTTTGTATTATCCCGACAGGTACGCAGGCCAAGCAGATGTGATTGGCGTACATGACAACGATCTTTCTATCATAGACTTTAAGCAGACAAACAAACCAAAGCGCAGACAATGGGTTTGGGATTACTTTCAACAACTTGCTGCATACTCTTTAGCCCACAACGAACTGTACGGCACAGACATACACAAAGGCGTGATTATGATGTGCTCAGTAGACTGCTTGTATCAAGAGTTTGTTTTAGAAGGCAGTGAGTTTGACCGAGCTGCTGAAGCTTGGATGGATCGAGTAGAAAAGTTTAGTCTTCTGTCCAAGGAGTTGGAAGCCTCGGAGAACCCATAAGAGGAACACCTTCTCTTCCTTTTGGAAGAAGGTAACGGTATCTTTCTCTAAGCTCTTGTCTTGGCCACTCTCTTTGTAAACCAAGTTCGTTTTTAATTTTTAAATAGTTTTTTCTATAAGAATCAGGCATCTCCCAAGGTGTAAAAACACCTCTAGTAATATTTTTAGCAAACAAAGTCTTGTCTACTCCGGCAGGAGCACGTTGTTGAAGTTGTTTTCTAGCTTCTCTTGCAAAAGCTTCTCCACCTAATGTTTCAAACGCTCTATAAGCAATATAAAAGTCTTGTTGCAACTGATACCACGCTTTCTGTGCGTCGTCCCATTGTTTTAAAACTTCTTCCGCAGTTTTGGCGTCTTGTTGGTATCTAAACTCAGCCATGTTTGATATCACACCTTCTTCAAAATCGTTTTTTAAGGTGTTTATTTTAAACCCAATATCTTTTACAGGCTCTACATCAGCAATCGTGACACCCGCAAGACCGGCAAACGCTCCTGTTTTAGACTGGACATTTCCATACCTGTCAAACCGATCATCTCCTGTAGCAAACGCGTTAACGATTTTTTGCATTTGACGATAACCACCAGGGCCAGAGGTTTGTAAAACATGGTTTGCTGCAACCTTCATTTTGTCTCCCCAGCTATCGGTTTCAATGTAAATGGGGTTTCCTGTGTCGAGATCCCTGTTTTGTATCAACTCTATCATTGTTCTTGGCGCGATTGAAATACCGTAATAAGATTCCATGTAATTTTTAAACCCTTCCCATATTCCTTTGGCCACTGCTTCAGGCAATTCTGCTCCCACTTCTAATTGCGACTCAGCTTCTTTTTTAATTGTTTCTGCTGAAGTCACCAAATCGGCAAAAGGAAAAGTGTATGTGGTGTTCATGTAATCCATTTCACCATTTGGTCCAATCTCGCTCATGGGAATTTTTAATCCTCGTTTGTCGTATTCACGGGCCGCTTCATCTAAAGCCTCTAGCTCTTCATCATTTACGCCGTAGTAAAGCTGAGCGTAAACTTGCAGTCCTTTTGGAACCATGTAAGAAGCTAAAGCAGCTCCCACATATCTTTGAAGGCCCATTCCTTTAAACGGACGTTTTACCGCAACGCCTTCCGAAGTGGTTCCATCTGCGTTTTTTTCTAAAACAACCTCTCTCACAGGAACACCCATGTCTTGAGCAATTTCTCCTGGTATTTTGTAAGTAGAGAGCTTATAAGCAAGTTGTGCGTTGTTTGCGGAAGTTCTTAGTATCTCAGTAGGAAAGGCAATAAAGTTTCCTGTGGGAAGTTGTCTAACAAATTGAGCAAACCGACCTACAAAATCATAGTTCGCCATTGTGTTTCTTGTCATCCAAGAAGCAAGATAGTATGTGTAGTCTTCTAGGTTATCAATGTTTTTGTAAAGTTCGCCAGCGTCTGTTTTGTATGTGCCTGCGTTTGTTGTCAATGTACTTGAAAAATCTTTAAGCATTTGCAGTTTCGCAGAATCTGGAACCGGTGCAACAGCTTGGTTGTCCAACTGAGATAAAACAGTTTTTATGTTTACAATATTGGCTCCGTAATCAATCATTTTAAAAAAATCATCCACAAGGTTATAGGTTGTCCCCATTCCTTTAAGCACGTTTCCAATTGTGCCTTGATAAAACTTACCCAAAGGCGTGTGTTTCATTGAATACAACGCATGGATAACTTGATCCCCAGAGGCAAACCCAGAAGAACCCACTTCTTTAAATATACCCAAAGCATCTCTTGTCACAGAGTTGGTAAACATAATGCCTTGCTCTCGACCAATTCTGTTTATTTTTTCAGCGGTTGCTCCGCCACCAACTAGACTTCCATCCGGTGCATAATCTAAATCGGGAAACAAAACAGACTGGGCCATTCGAGTGGCTTCAGAAATGTTTCCTGTGTTGCTTAGTGTAAACAGGTTTCCAGTAAACATGTGCATCATAAAAGCACCTTCAAAGTTTCTGACCTGTGTCCCAGGACTGATTACAACCATTCCATATTGCGTTAAACCTTTTGGAACAAGGAATAAATTTCTGTAAAACTTGTAGATAGTAGATTGAGCACTGCCGTCGTCCAAATTATTTACGTTTAAAGCTTGAGCATATGTTTGTGTGGTGTACATACCGGACAAAGGATTAAGCGGATCGTCAGCAATCTTATAAGTGTAGCCTGCCGCTTGGTTTCTGACAGGGGACAAAAACATTTCTCCAGGCCTGTTGTTTATTTCTAAAAGCTCGTTGAATAGTTTGTTTCTTTCGACAAGTTGGGCTACACGAGCAAAAGACGAAGCCACTAAAACATCAGGCTCTTTTTCTGTGACCTCACCCAAAAGTTTTCTTATAGGGTAAGGCATGTATTTCTTAGGTTTAAGTTTCAACCCCTGTTGCATTTGAACGTTTGCTTGTCCTGTTGACCTCAACGTTTCTTTCAACTGCAATATTTCTGTCTTCGCTTCTTCGCCACCGTACATCAAATAATCGTCTACAACCTGTTCGGCTTCCGCTTGAGGATTTCTTTGAAACCTTGGGTTGTTTTGATTTGCAACTTTAACAGACGTAACCGCTCTGTCGTAAAGTTGTTTTGCCAACCTTCTTTTTTTGAAGGTAAGATCACCGGCAATAAAATTAAGAGTAGTGCCTAATGCGCTTTTATCAAACTTTGGATTAAACCCAAGCGAAGTTTCATAAAACCCAAGAATGGAAGTGGTGTATTCACCTATTGCATTTTCAATAGACTCTTTTTCTTCTTCTTGAAGTTCTTTACCAATCTTTTCGTTTAAAACTCTTTTTGACAACGCGTCTATTTTTTTACGAGACTCTAAAGCAATTCCTTGCAATTCTTTGGGTAAATCTTTTACAGCAAGTTTGGTAGAAACAGGTCCGTCTAAGTCCGCCTGCAACCCCGCTTTTCTAGTTTCTAACTTTTCAACATCTTCACGAACTATAACGTCTTCCAACTTTTTATCAATTTCAGCTATCTCGTCTTTTCTTCCTTGTTTTTGTTCCGCCGTTAAATCAATATAATTGTTTGTTCGCTTAATGAAACTTCCCAACAAGATACGAGCCTCTAAGTCTGTCAAATCGTTATTACGAGTTGCACCCAAAATTGCTTGATTAACTTTATACCCCAATCTTTCAGCTTCGTACTGAAGACTTCTTATCCTTCCCTCGCTTCTTTTAATTGCTTCAAAAGCAGGAAGCCCGGTCATTCCAGCAGGACGCATGTTCTTGAACCATGGACCAATGATTGCTTTATTATAAAAATCACCTTGGTTTTGAGGCAAAAGGTTGTTGGGAAAAGTAACGTGCGTAAGACTAAAGTTTGGGCTTTCAGCCTCATATTGTTCCAATGAAACACCATCAACTGTGTCAACCAATCTACCTAAATCAGAAGCCTCTTTTTCAGTGTGAAAGAGTCCTTCTGATAATTTTAAACTCTCTAGGAAATCCGCGCCTTCCATAAAATCGCGTTGAAAATAAATTTTTTCAACGGTTCCGTCTTCGTTTGTTATTTGTCCTTCGGCACCGATTGCATTTCCAGTTGGCTCAAGTTCTTTTCTTAGTTTAGGATTATCAGGCGCTTCATCAACCATTTGTGTAAACGTTCTTGATGTTCCTTCAGGATAAATAAATTTTGGAAACGCTTTTGATAAAATTCTTTTAAAAGGTTTTTGACTTTCTACATACGTCTTACTTTCTTTTCGTTGTTGCAACTCCAATATGGAAGCAAACTCAGCAAGACCAAAAGCCAGTTCTTTATTGCTCATTTGGTTTATGTTCGATTGGTTTTCTACAGGGATATAACGTTTATAAAGTAGTTTTAATTGGTTGTTTGGAATTTGTGTTGTTATGTAATCAACATAATTATTAAACTCCTCCACTCCCAAAGCAGGAACCGGACCTTCCCGACGACGCATTGATCTGTCTGTTGCCGCTTCTGCAAGACCAAAAATATCTGCTTCTATGTTTGTGTCTGGATCAACAAATTCATTAAAGTTTGAAGGCGGAGCATACCCTCTTTGAGAAGCCCAAAAATTGTAAGCACCCCAAGTTTCATTTTCATCAAGGTTTCCTTCCGCGTCTGTGATTGCAAACTCTTGCATTAATTGATTGAACAAGTCTTCTCTTGGTATTTGTTCAAACTCTTTTATCTTTGTTTTAAGAACGGTTGGTCTTTGAGACTCGCTCAACACGCTTTCTTCGGCGTTTAACTCAGCCATTTCTTCTTGCAGTTTGGCCTTCCTAAGATCTTTCATTCTTTTCAAAACAATTTCTTGCGTGTCGTTTGGATAGAACTCTATGTTTGCAAACTCCGTGTTTCGCACAGGCATTGACTTTAAATCATCAAGAGACATGTCGCCGAAAGCAGTTTGTATTTCTTCGTTTGCTTGCGTCTCTAAACCTTCGTCAACGCTCTTAAAAAATTCGTCTTGTATGGTTTGTAAATCTGTTTTTTCTCCCATGAACTGTCTACGAACAATTCTCGCGGTTGCCGGCCCTTCAAACGCAAGCTCTCCGACCGCTGACTTTACAAGTCCTTCCGTAAGGTCTTGGTCAGGATCGATGTTTTGTTTTACAATAACGTTTCCAACGTATGTGTCGGCTGTACCGATAGCGGGCTGAATAACAGCTTGCATCAAATAATTTTCTATCATGGATTTAGATACACCAAGTCTTCCAAAAACAACAGACATGGCGTTTATAACAGCAGAATAACCCGCTTTTTCTTTTGCGTAGGACATGGCGCCTTCTTTATCGCCAGGGTGTGTTTCTAAATAAGTTACATAGGCGTCGCCAAACTCTTGTGCAAACACCGCGCCACCGCCCGCAGTCATAGAAGCCGCAATGGCCGCAAAAGGATTTTTTATAGGTGATTTTTTAACGGCTGCGTAACCAGCAGACGCTCCGGATAAAAAAGGAACAGATCCAGGAATTATTTCTCCAAGAGTTTGTGCCCACCATTGAGAGTCGGTCAAGTTTTTAAAAGACTCAACACCCGTTTCTCCGTACTTTGATTGATAGCGTCCAAGATTTTGAATGATGTCTTCACGTTCTACCATTCTTTCTCGTAAAGCTCTCGCTCTTTCCATCAACTCTTCGGCTTCTTCTTCATCCCCTCTTTCTCTAGCTCTGTCTGCTCTTCTTGCAAGCATTACTTCACCAGTGGTTCCTAGGCCTACAACCGTGCTTTGATACCCTGATTTAAACCCTCTACCTGCTCTTGTAAAAAAAGGCACAGGCTCTTGTTCTTCAACAGGCTCTTCTACGTCTTCTATAACAGGGGGAACAGAAGCTAGGTTTAACTTCTGTTTTTCTTCTTCAGTTAGTTCTCTAGGCATGTTTCAGCACCGCCTTAAAGTTTATCTAGTGCGATCCACTCTCTTAACGCTTTAGCTGTGTTTTCGTATTTTGAATATGGAAGAGACATATCTGTTTCAAACTCTTCATGCTTTTTGGCAATAAAGTCATCAATGTTGTACGCTAATCCACCATACACCCTTTCCCCTGAATACTGAGGAAGTTCTCTCGTAAAGGCCATTGGAGAATCGTCTTTCACTATCGCGTGTTGAACAAAAACAGTGGGCTCAAGTTGTAAAGCTTCAGCTGTGGTTTTTGCCGTTTTCATAATATCATTAAACTTTCTCGTTTCTTGCACCTCTGGTTTCGTCATCGCTGTAATTAAATCCATAGGCATAGCCGTGTCTTTACCAAGGCCCGCTCTTGAACCCGTTGAAAGAGATTTTAAAAGATTTATTTCGTCTCCAAGCGCTTGGCTTTCTGCTTCAGCTTGATTGGCTCTATACGCGTTCATCTGCGACGCAAACCCAAGTATGCCTCCTTGTTTTGTTTGTGGCATCACTGCTGATTGTCTTGCTAGCTTTTTACGCTCTTCAATAATTTGGTTAAGCCTTTGTCTGACTGTAGTTGGACCTGCTCCATCAATCCCTTCTTTATAAACAGCATCTAGTGGGGATTGCCCAGCAGAAACAGGGGCTTTTGTTCCTTTTTCTATCAACGCTCTTGTAACCAACATTTGTCTTGTAGTTTTTGGAAGCATATTAAACTCTTCCAAAGTGTACTTTCCTGGAAAAGCAGAAAAAACTGCGTCTAGTTGTTCTTGCGTGGTAGGCAGCGCTAAGCCTCCGTCTTGCATTTCTTGTATTCCACCTGAATCAAAAGCCACCTTAACTTCTTCCATAAACTCTGGTGTAAACAACTCTTGTTCAGGACTATACTCTTTTACGCCGTGTCTCTTCATCATGTCTGTTAGATCGTTTTGATAAGACAACTGCATTGTTTTTAAAAACGGACCAAGCTTTTCTACAGCACCTGGTTTTTCTACAAAACTAAATATTTCGTTTTTATAGTCTTGTTTAAGGCCCATCAAATCTTTTTCAAAGTTCATGGGTCCTTGGTCCTTGGACATTTTGCCCATGCCCATGCCCATGCCCATAGGCTTAGTTTCCATTTTATTGATGTCCTCAACTGAAGGATTGGTCATACTTGCCATGGTATTAAGAGCCATGTTGATGTCTTGATCGCCTTGTTCAAAGAGTTGTGAGGGCATCACTTTACCCCCCATTTGATAACGCCTACCGTCCATAACGTTTTCTTTTTGTCCTTTGGTCATCTTGTCCCAAATAGAAAACATTTTTTTACGTTCCACAGGCGTTGCGCCAACAGCTCCCCCACCTCTGTAGCTAGGGTAAGGTACAGTGCCTCCGCTTTGCATATCAATGGCGGAAGAGAACATTTTACGTCCTTTCCAAGCCATTAAACGTACCCAAGCATTTTAAACAAGTCGGCTAAACCACCGCCAGCTTGAGAACCGTAAGTGGTTGAAGCTCCTGTTGGAAGCATTCCAAGCATACTTTGATACGCTTGCATACGTTTCCAAGGCTCCATAGCCATTTCTTGTGCACCTTTGTATTGAGAATCATACATTTGTTGTTGTATGCCTTGTCCTTCTTTTCCAAACTGACTGTATTGGTTTATCTGATTCATCAGGCCTTGTTGTCCTTGCATACCTAAATCAGCAAAACCTCGTCCCATTTGTCCCATACCTTGTCCAAGTTGCCCTAAACCTTGTCCCGCTCTTTGTGCCAAGTTTTGTGCTTGAGTATAGCCTTGTTGCCTTAGTTGTCCGGCCGTATCTGCCATGCCTTGACCGAGTTGATTAAACCGTTCTTGTGCCATGAGTCGTCCACGACCGCCGCCATAAGCTCCGGAACCTACTGCACCAGATCTCGCTTGCATGTCTTGTTGTGAGAAATTCTTGTACACATCATCAAGAGAGTTTTGCACCACTTGAGACTCATACGGGTTGTAAAACTGTTGTGCCGCGCCTGGACTATACATCCCTTGTGCTTGTTGCAAAGCTCCAAAACCTTGCTGTGCCATGCCCGCACCTTGTTGTAAATACGGTGTAAACCCTCCAAGACCGCCTGCTAATGAACGCGCTTGCATTTGGTAAGGATCGAATCCAGCAACTTGCCTGATTGGAACAGGAATAGGTTGATTAGCTAAGCCCGCTGCTGATTCTAAAAACCCACGACGCATTGCACCAGCATAAGGCTGGTCGTAATAAGCCGTAGTTTCTGCATCTGTGTAACTTCCCATTTAACGCCCCATTGAATTGATTTGTTCTAGTGTCGGTATGCCCACAGCATCTACCGCTTCTCTACGGACGACAAACTCACCCGGCTCTAGTTTTGCAAAAGTAATGTCCCCCGGTCTTTTCTTTATAGAGCCTCCGCTTTTGTAGCCCATTTTTTGTGCTACACCGGGCCGGACTTTAGAAAAAGCTGCTAATCCACCTTTCATCATTCCTGGCGCGTTTCCATAACCTACTCCTGGAAGCAATGCAGGCTGTAGTTTTGTAGGTTGATAGTCTTGATAATTAAACGCTGGTCCTCCGTAAGCTTCTCCTCCAATGGGAACGCTTCCTCCACTATCTTGATCTTTTAACAAAGACTTCATCATTAAATACTGCAACAACGGACTTCCACCAAAGCCTCCGCCTTCGCCTCCGCCAATACCCAACATACTAAGCAAACCGCTACCTTGTCCACCGCCTTGTCCACCAAGACCTAACAAAGCACCAAGTAGGCCACCGCCTCCTAAAACGTTTCCGCCCAAAGGACCTTGGCCTCTTCCTGCAAAGAAGTCTCTTAAAATTGGTCCAGCACGACCTCCAAATATTCCCGTGTCATAGTCACGCGCATCGAAACCCATGTCGTCTCCTTCATAAATTCCATAACCTTCTTTCATGTCAGGAGTTGTAGAAAAATCGATGTAAAAAGGATCATCTTTAGACAACCCAGTAGCAAGATCAACATAGTCTTCTATATCAAAGTCCATGTCGTCTCCTTCGTAGGCGCCAAAATCTCCTTTCATAGGCGTATCAACAATAATTTCATTTATAAAATCATCCAAAGAAAAGTCCATGTCGTCTCCTTCGTAGACTCCATAACCTTCTTTCATATCAGGAATATCAAAATCAATGTCTAAAAAACTGTAATCGTCGTCAAACAGTCCCATTTATGTCTCCGTTATTGTGTGTACCTATTTTCATTTTATTCTACCATGATTTTTTGTTAATGTTTATTTTCTTGAAGCCCCACCAGTGCTTATTTTGCGCTCTGGTTGGTACCAATCTCTTTTAGGGGTTTTTCCTTTTGCCAACATCTTAGCAATTCTCCTTTTAAAATTAGCTGCCCTTAGTCCTTGGTTCGTGGACTGTGCAGCACCGGGCACTAAACCATACATATAAGCACTGGGATCACCGCCTGTTTCTGCTAACCTTTCCCCAATTCCTCCACCGTACATATTTTGTTGTTTAATCATATCAGCAATTTCAGAAATTCTGGGTTTTCTAGGCTCTCTTGCTCTTTTCTGAGCAGTCACTTCTATAGGTTGTATGTCTGGATACATGTCTACATCCTCTTCAGCCGAACCCATGCCGTATTTTTCTTCATAAGACTTTATTGGTGATATTCGAGCAAACAAGTTTCTTAGTTGTGGTCCTAGTCCTTGGCCCAATATTCCTTTTTGTCCTTCTATTCTCGGTTGAATTTTATTCATCAACCACCCAAGACCCGCTATTTGTGGAAAAGCTTGAGCAAACTTTAGTCTGCCAGATACTCTAGGGTCTAAGAGTCCTTGCATAATTTTTGAGCTCATCGGTGCTTTTGATCCCATGATTCCTAAACCCAAAGGACCTCCTCTGTTTTGCAACAACATTCCCCACGGACCCACTTTTTTAAACAACGCTTCTATGCCTGCTCGTTGTCCTAAAGCTTTACCAAGTCCCATAGGTCCTTGATCCCTAAACGCTTTATATAACCCGTATTTCTGCCTAATGTTAGGATCAGACATAATACCTGACATAAGCATATATTTTGCGAACTGTCTTTTAAATTTTTTATCTTCGTCGCGGATCGCTTGAACAGCAGCTGAAGGCTCTTCATCCTCTGTTACCATAACAGAGCCGCCTGTTTGATAGCCTTTGTACCCAGAAGCATACGCAGCTCTTACTTGTTTTGCGGCTTGAGCTTTTGTTGGATAAACCTTTCCAGATTCACCCCACTTGTATCCTCCTTTTACTTTTTCAATAGGCATTATAATTCGATTGTTGTTGAGCCGTTTACCGATACGGTTATGTCGCCCAATTGTCCGGTGGCCTTCACGCCTTTTCCGTCCGGTGCGTATAGTGTTTGCCACCTGTTTCCATCAAAAACCTGAAGACTGTCTTCTGTCAGGTTCCAGATGATGTCTCCGCGATTGAAAGAAAGCTGGTCGCGGACTGTGTTAGTATACTGATAAGTCGCTGTAGGATCAAAACTTTGTAGGTTTAATTCTAAGAGCCTTACCAATCTGTTGAATAACTCAGGGTGAACGTGTCCATGTGACATATCAGCCGTCGGTAGTCTAGTGACGAGTAATCGCGACACTATCTTCGCCCATCGGTTCTAGTGTTTAGTCTCATGTCTCCCAATCGCCAGCCCACACCAAGCCTTTCCCCTGTCGTTGCATCATCGTCCGATTCTAGTCGCACCACTGCTTGTCGTGCCCTTCCTCTTAAGTCTACTTTCTGTGTGCTTTGTGTAACCTGGCTGGTGCTTTTGGTTGTTAGGCTTTCATTGGGGTAGTTTCTAGTTTTTAGCACAAAATTAACCACTTGATCTGAGCCGCCGTCACCGAGAAAACGAACATCAGGGATTGCGTTTTGTACTTGTGTGTACGCATTTCCTATGTTGTCCAACGAAAAATCTGCCGACTCAATGTACACGTTGTCCATGGGCGTCCCGTCCGCATCGTTTCCGGTTTCATGCTTGTATACATAGTTACTGGTATCGGTGCCCGTGGCCCTCGGGTAAGGTTGCACACCTTCATCCAACCAAGCAAAACGGGTCAACTGGCCATAGTACCAAACCTGTTCCTGATAGTTATACGTCACATAACGATCTATTTCTGTGGAACTTCCCGAAGGATAGAACCAGCCCACCTCATTAAACTGTCGGTTTAAATAACCAAACACTTTAAACGATTGTCCCTGGTTAAAATCATCAAACACATAGCTGTGCACGGAACAAGGCACTCTTGAAACAGAGCCGTTGTAATTATAGAAACCAGAGCGATCCATCCAATACACCCCCGCTGGTGTATTGACACAAGCTTTGGGAGCGACCATACCGACACCGGAGTTGATTAAATTAACCCCAAACGTGTACGGAGGACCAATAAACTGCATACTGTACAGCGCGTCATCGGTCCAAATCAGTGTTTCTTGTCGGGAGCGAAGGCCGCCCACAATTTGTGTTCCCGCCGAGAGTCTTAGAGATCCGGCGGTGTTGTTGTAAGTGGGTTCCCATTCATTAATATTTTCTTGGTCACACCAACAAATAAACATAGGATCAACAGCACCGGTTCTAGCTACTCCTGCATCATCTAAAGGGTCTGCCCCTAAACAAATAACATGCCGGTCAACATCGCTGACCAATGTTTGCAGGGCCAGTGTAGGAGGCAGGTTGGCCCCTAGTTCGGTTAAGCTTTTGGCTCTAACACTTGTGCCGTTGTTCTCGGTCCAATAAAAAATACCGCCGGCTCTTGGATTAATAATGAGGTCTTCACCAAAGTTGTCTTGCGTCCAAAGCCTTAACTGGTTGTTAAAGGCAAGTGCAGAAGCATCACCGTATGTGCCGTCTCCCCACATTCCTGCACCGTATCCTGAACCAGAAACATAGTCATCGAGGCCCACATTAATTTGATAAGCGCCAACAACACTTGACCCACCGTTCCCAGAGTCACTTGCGTTTGCTGTAACGGTATCGCCATCGGTGTCTTTGGCTTCAATGGTGTAGCTGTTGGCGTCTACAATTGTTGCAATCTCATATTCTTGATTAAGAACGGTCGCGGTAATTAACCCGCCCAAAGTAGCGGCACCACTAAAGGTGACAAAATCGTTCTTACTTGCACCGTGAGACGTGTCTGCCACGGTGATGGTCGCATCGCCGTTCGCTGCTGAGAAAGTCACGTCCCCAGCAGAGGTTGTCGCTCGTATTGGGGTAACATCGTAAAAATTGTCCCCTTCTTTGACGTAGTATTTAAGGGTTGTGCCCAAACTCAAATATTTTGTAGTTGCTAGAGACACCCATGCGTGCAGAGCTCGCGCCGTCCCCAGATACGTTGCTGTTTGTTCTTTCTCCCAGCCCCCTATTTTTTCAGGGAAGCTTTTACGGAAACGAACCAAATTGGAATCAAACCACCCGCCTTGAGCAGAAAACGCGGTTCCTTCTCTATTGACTCCTGGTTTAAGTTTAAATGTAGCGTAGGGCATTTTTATATAATAACCTTTATTTTTTAACTAGACTACCACCAAAATACATGCCAATGATGGCCGATACTAGGTTTGTGTCCAACTGTGTTATAACCAATCCTTGAAATGTAACCCATTCAAAGACCTCTCTTCCTTCTTTGAAAAACCAAAAGCCGGGCATCCAGTTTGTGTAGCCAACGGTTACGGATACATCGGGGTAGTAGACCGCCACAAGCTTTGGTAGCAGTATAATAGCAAAGATCGAAGTCAGTGCGATTACTCTTCTTGTAAACGTAAAGCCGTTGTCTTTAACATTTCGAGCCGCCTCTATGGCCTGTAGTTGAAACTCGCCTCTTGTTATAAGTAATTGTTGTTCTTCGGCTTTTGCCTTTCTGCTCTGTGACCAAATACTTAACAAACTACTCAACAAGGTCGAGCCCAACATCGTAATTATTTCAAATGGGAAGCCCATAATAGAAGTATAAATTAAAAAGAGAAAACGCTCAAAGGTTTCTCTTTTCCTTTGACTTTTATAGTGTCTACAAAATTGAGGTCAAAAGCACAGAAACGAGCCGTGTCTTCTCCTACCAATAAACTAACTCCCAGGTCCTTGGTCCCCGATTCAAGTCTCGCTGCCACATTGACCGCATCGCCTATGGCAGTGTAATCAAACCGTGTTTCCGATCCCATGTTTCCTATCACAGCGGTGCCGGAATTAATTCCTATACCAATTTCAACAGTGGGCAAACCCTCTTTTTCAAACTCTGTGTTTAATTCTTTCATGTTATCCATAATAAGCTTTGCGCAAATAAGGGCTTTTGTTTCGTGTGCAGGTTGGTCTAAAGGCGCGTTCCAAAACGCCATCATCGCATCACCAATGTACTTATCCACAGTGCCTTCAGCCCTTTGCACCGCTTTTTGTTGGGCGGTCAAAGCTTTGTTCATAATGTAGGTCACTTGCTCTGGAGGCAGTGTTTCTGACATAGCTGTGAACCCTCTTACGTCCGTGAACAAGAATGTTGCGTATCTTGTTTCTCCTCCAAGGACCAAAAGCTCTGGGTTCTCTTGCAGTCTTTTTACTTGTCTTGGGTCAAGATAGTGTTCAAACTGTTTTTTAATCTCTTGCCGAAGCTTGTATTGTTCTCTAAAGTTCAGGTAGAAGCCAGCGGCCCCCATAATAAACGCAGCGACCAGAGACCAAGTGACATCAATCAACAAGTTATTTTTTATTAAGTAATACCCACTACTGAGAACAAAGCCGTTTAACGCAAGAAAAAGAACCAAGCCCGAACTGATTCCAAACACAGCCACAAAAACCCATGCCAAAGAAGCCACAACCAAATAGATACCCAGTTCAGCCAAAAGCGCGTAATCGGGGATCATTGGGCTGTCTTGTATCAATATAGACTCCGACAAGGCCGCCTGTATTTTATGAGGCTCTACTAGACCGACAGGGGTTGCGACTTGTGGCATAACACCTTTTGCAGTGACCCCGACGAAGATGAACCGGTCTTTGATTAGGTCTGTGCCTTTGATGTCAGCAAGAGAAAACTCTGGCGTATTGACCCAACTGATCCACTTCCTACCCAATGTGTCGGTCTTAACTGGGGGCAAACCTTTGACTCTAATCTCTTGTATACCTGCATCTGAAGTTTTTATTAGGTAAGTGTCTGACCCCGTTAAGACCTTCAAAACCTCTGTGCCGTAGGCAGAAACCCAACCGTCAGGGGTTCTTAGTAATAATGGCATACGCCTTACCAGTTGGTCAACCTCAGTGGGCGCAACCGCTATGCCTTGGTATGCTGCTTCTCGCAGCAACGGAATGTTTTGTACCACCCCTTTGGCTTTAAAGCCACCATGATCTTGGCCCAGGATCACTGTCCCCGTGGTCAGTGGATACTCTCCATTGTCGTTTTCAAAAGAAGCTAAGATACTGGGAGCAGAGGCAAGACTTTCCGCAAATGCCAAATCACCACCAAAACGATCTGGTTGAGGAAAGGCGATAACCCAACCAACACCCAATGCACCTTTATCAATAAGCTCATTTTGTATTTCTGCCAATCTTTTTCTAGGAAACGGGTAGCCTCTTTCTTTCGCTACGTCGTCCTCTGTAATGTTTAAAATAGAAAAAACGTTTGAAGGTTGTTTTTTAACAACAAACGCATCGAAGGTCTTCAGTTTCATTGTTTCATAAAAGGTTGGGTTGTACACCAACGGCAGCCCTAAGACAAGCAACAAAACCATAAATACTTTGGTTTTAATCACTTTGATTAATCGTCAATGTTTTATTGCAATTGGTGGTGCAGTTGTAGTTGACCGTGATTGATTTGTTGGTTGCCCCTGATTGTGTTGCAGTCACATCGTAATCATCCGTATAGAAATTGAGTTTCATGTAATGGTCGCCACTACCTGTCTGAGTTATGCTTGCATCATTGTTGTCGGCTGATGTGCTTGCGTATATCTTGGCATAGTGTTCGCCTGTCCCCGATTGCGTAATAGAAAAATTGGAGCTGTCGCCAAAAGCTCTGATCTCTCCCTCCTTGTCATCACCCGTTTGTGTAATTTCATATACGTTATTGTCGCCCTGCATATAGATTTCAGCATCGTTGTTGTTGCCGTTCTGCACAATGTCCATGTCGCTGCCATCATCGTCTGCATCGATATAACCAAAGTTATCGTTTCCATCTTGTTCAATCTTGTATTCATTTCCCGTATGGTTTGCAACTTGACTATAGGCTCTTGCTGTGTTTGAGGTTCCGTTCTGATCTATATCTATTTCTGCATTGTTACAACTGTGTGTTGTGTAAGTGCCTTCAGATAAACCACACCAAACTCTAGTAGTATTGCTTGTTCCTACTTGGTCAATGTGTATCAAAGAACCACTGCCTTTGGTTCTTATTTCAACGCTGTTGTCTCCCGCATAAACAAAAGAGGACAGACTAATCAGACTGATTAATAATAA
>Ga0208011_1000211_pt1 | contig 25001 bp, 31 predicted proteins | sample 7_EtaG_FD_184080 | JGI IMG/M metagenome (GOLD analysis project Ga0208011, IMG submission 184080) | Marine viral communities from the Subarctic Pacific Ocean - 7_ETSP_OMZ_AT15161 metaG (SPAdes) (version 2) | ecosystem: Environmental > Aquatic > Marine > Oceanic | place: Pacific Ocean | collected...
TGGTTTCTTAGGTGTCTCAGAAGGAGCAGTTATCTCTCCACCACAAGGTAATACATAACCTATATTAGTTGCTGCCCTAAAGGATGAGCGAACTTCTTCTACATATTCCGTAGCCCAATCACAATAAGTTTGCTCATTAACTATAGGGCCCGCCTTCCTTGCAGCCTCAATAAAACCTTTCCATATATCTTTCTTCAAACATGCAAACGCACCTGAATGAGGTTTCTGATTAAGATTAGTAGAATAACTTACATAATCTTCCTCTGATAAAGGAATAACCTTTTTACTTTTCGTCTTCTTAGTATCTGGTTTGCTTACAGAGTTCACAGAAATAGTATGAGTCTCATTACCTCTTTTATTATCACTCTGAGTCCATGTTGTACCACCAATAGTAAGACTCTCTAATGATTTGCCTGATGTATTAGGATTATCATTCCAATCATATTTTAATGTAACTGTTCCAGTTCCTTTAACTTCCAGTGCAGTACCATTATTATTGAACTTAACAGATACTCCACCCGTAGTACTCATAATAGTAAGAGAAGCATTGATATCAAACCCACCTGCTGAATCATCATCAAACTCAAGTCTCTTACTATTAGAAAAGCGTTTATCACCAGGAGCCTTCAATCCATTATAGGTAATAGGAACTGAAGATTGTCCTTTAACACCAGGAACTATATACTCTTCTGATTCACAACTCAAACCCTTTCTATATCTCTTAAGTTGGTTCAAGTAATTCTGAACCCAATGTTCCATACCACCCTTATCAACATACTTTCTTGCTTCCTTGTATGGTGTCTCATTATGGTAATCTGTTTTACGTACCTTATTTTTGTCACCAACCTCATTATAAACTTTAACAATCTCACGTATAAGAGTGTTCCTTTCTGAACCAATAATATGTCCCCACTGCTCAGAATAAGTCTCAACACCATTCTTCTTCCTAAACCACCTACACTTCTGATAATCTGCGTTATCATCCCTTTGAGTTTCTGGGTTACATGGAAGAGCAGTCTTTATAATCTCTTGCTGCTCTATATTAGTAGATAATCCCTGCCCTATAACCTCTGCCTTATCATCATCATAGGTACAAATAGTAATATACATTTCATATAATCTACCTGCTTTATCATGACACCTTTTCTTAACAACCTCTCCATTAAACCAGTCCTCACTACCAGTTACAAATTTAAGATCAATAAGTCTATACCATTTTGTCTTAGTCGTATCAATACCTTGACTATAACCATACCCCTGTGGAGTACTATAAACTTCTACTTCATAATCATATACAAAATACCTGTAGTTATTCTTTTGAATATTATATGGGTCTGCCTGCTGCTCAACAGTCATTCCACTATTATGATTATAAGCACCTCTGAACTTTAACCTAGTTCCATCAGCAAGATCTGCTCTCCATGGATCAAGAGTTCTATAATTCTGTCCAAGAACATTCTTTCTTTGTCCTCCTCCCTTTACTTTTTCATTAGCAACAAACCCTTCAGCACCTATCTTAGTCTGTTCCCAAGTTTGTAATCCTGCTGTACCAAACTTACCATGATCTTCAATCGGTGTCCCATTAATACTACGTAACTCTGCTTCCTTAAACAGATTTAATATCTCTGTGTTACCCCCAATTTCTGGATTGATATTCATCCAGTTACCCGTCTGGAATTCCAGGATATTACTAACCTTTCTATCAGTAACAGCATCACGAAGACTAAGGATAGGTCCAGCACCAAGACGAGATCCATCTGTTACCTTTGCGAAACCTTTATAACCTTTCCTTAAGTTAATCTGAATAGACTTAATCTTACCTGGTTTCTTACCACCACTATTCATTACAGGAAGTTGTCCCCATGATGGGTCATCCAACAACTTCTGCATGTTCCTGCCTATCTTTCCTTGCTTATGAACTAAGAAAGCACTTGATTGTCCCCTGTCAGGATCACCCTCAAGATAGTATCTAATATCTGCATTACTAAATCCTGCTGCCTTTGCATTCCTTAAATCATCACCAGCACCAAATCCATTATCAACAACACCAGTATCTGCTCCCTGGGGCCCAGGAATAATCTTCTTCCCACCACGATGATCAAAGTTATGCATCAACCGAAGTGCTGCATAGTCAACAATATTACTACCCGCTGGTGGAACTATAGACTTTCCATCTGTTGTTATAGCACTAGTAGGAAGCATACACTTAGTACCAGTGGGTAGATAAACCACACCTCCTGGTGGTACTGAAATTCCAGTACCAGGTTCAAATGGATAGAAATTACCCTCCTTATCCTTTATGATAGTACTATTTCCCTCTGCATATGTTCTACCACTACCACCAACACTACCATCAGGAGCACCTAAGTAATTGGAACCAGGTTCAAGTACATCAATATCTTTAATAGCATATGTCCATGGTGTATTAGTTTTATCAGGATTATCCCAATCTAAATCTGCTTTTACAACTCCGCCTTTCCCTTTACCACTAGTATCATCAACCACACAGTAAGGAATCTCACTAAACCCTTTACCACCCCTTGTTAGTTCAACAGAAAGAATCTCTCCATCACTTCCGATTACAGGATTAGCAGTAGCACCATTACCATTACCACCAAATATAGTTATCTTTGGTGGACCATTCTGTGAAGGTCCAGTCTCACAACTACCACCTGCTAACCTTTGTCCTCCTATCTGCTTATCAAATGCTAACTTAACAAGTGCTCCACCACCAGGGAAAACAATATCAGCAGCAAGAGCAGCAGCATCAAGTGTATCTCCCTGCTCTAAGAATGACTTTGCTACATTAAGTACTGACTCTCCTGTTGTACCAGGCATAGACTGAATCCCTGGTAAATTCTTTGCAAGGTTAAGAGTATCAGTAATCCCACCTATTCCACCAAGTTTAGAGAGATTTAAATTATCACTATTGATAGCAGTATTAAAAATACTATTGTTATTCAGAAAACTACTACCACCTTTTACCAATGCTCCACTAGCAGGTATAGCAGCAGCAATATTCTCAAGAATGTTTCCATCCTTTACTTGAGAAGGTATCTCCGCCAGAGAACCAGCAAGAGCACTAATATCCTTTATCTTTGTTGCAGGTATAGGTTTCTCTCCTTCCATCAATTTCTTATAAGAGGTACTGAAATTAGCAATACCATCTAGGTTAATAGAAATACCACCAAAGGCATTCAATCCTTTGGTCATCAAACCACCAATAGTTCCTCCCATATCAGGAGGAAAATCTCCACCTGACGCTGCTGATAAGACACTATTAACAGGCCCCATCATCTTATTCATAGTACCATCAAGTTCAGCAATAGTCTTACCAACTAATGCACCTGTATAGGATTCAGCAACACATGGTGGTTGACTAACAATCTTATTAGCAGCATCTTTAATAAAACCAGCAGCATTTCCTGGTAACTTATCAACCATTCCATTAAAACTACCAATAACACCACCAATAGCATCAGCATATTCTTCCTTCACCTTAGCCATCTCAGACAACTTACCAAACGTTGCAACATTTGACATCATTTTAGATGTTGCTTCAAGTGTTGCTGCTCTCATCTTCTCCGTTCTATCCTTCTGATCAGTTGCAATGATGCGTGATGCTCTCTTCTGCTCACGCTCCATTGTTTTATCAAAAAGTTTATTCGTAGAACCATCGACCTTTATACCATCATGTGCTTTAACAAATGTTTCTATCTTTGATAGGCGTTTCATCACCTTATCAGTACCCGCAAAGGGATTACGTTCATCAGAATTATCTGCTGCCGTCATGTCACCTGTTGCTTGCAGATTATCGTGACGTGACTTAGATGCTTTAGCACGAACATCTTCAGCCGCACCCCTCTCAAGTCTTACTACCTCTGTTGGTACTGTCTGTGTTCTTTTAACTCCTGTATTACCTACCTCAGTAGTAGCATCTCCTACTGGTTGTCTTTCAACTGTACCATCTTTCTTTAAATCTGATAAAGGTGCAACTCTCTTGTTACTAAACCCACTAAAAGGTTCGAACCTACTTGTTTCAGGTACACTATCTCTCCAATCATTCTGTGTGGATTTATCCATCACACCAATGATTACTGGTTGCTGTCCATCTTCTCCATCTAAGAAGAATCCAAACACCCACTCACCACCAGTAAAAGCAAGTGATTCAGAGAAACCACCTGTTCCTCCACCCGCACTGGTAGGCATCAAACAATATGCCCAGGGCAAATCATCATTCTTAAGATCATTCTTACTATCAGTATGCCACCCAAGAATTGATACCTTTACCCTCCTCTTAAATCCAGGGAGGTCTGATAAAAGATCAACAGGAAGTGGAGGGTAATTATCCCTCCAGGTTTCTGCTTCACATACCTGGCCAAGCCACCATATGAAACCATCCTTACCGATGTTATTATTCTTTAACAGACCCTCATCAATCATTCGTCGTATACTCTACACTCAAATGCATCTGGATGATTCTCACAATATTGATCAAGTTTCTTATCTTGATGTCTTAAATGATAATCATTAATACCTGTTTCTGGTTCATCACCTTTATGATACTCATCATAAAAAGCGTGAGCCGTTTTCAAATCTTCCTCAGTGTACTCAAGCATACCGTGATTGATGTGCTCTTTCTTGTCCTTAGGATCTATATAGACCTCGTGGTCTAAATCGTGCTTAGTAGTCATAGGGTAGTCCCATACAATCGTATTTATTATACTATATAAAAAAGTAATAGAGCAAAAAATTACCGCGATTTTTTTACCGGCTATTTCTTGTTTGAAAATCGAAATAATATATCAAGGGCGTGCTGCTTTCTGAACCCCAAAAGAATCACGAATCAAATTCATTGTAGTCCAGGACCTATCAGGTGTAACCTTATGGCACAGACTAGAGATTAAATAGAGTCCACTCGTCTCCTTACTAGGACGATCTGTCTTCGTACCAAGACTAGGGAACTCACACCACACTGTTTCACCTGCCTTCAATGAAAAATTAGCCTCCACCATAACATCCACACTAACAGAAAAGATTTGATTATATCTAGTGATTGCCTGAACCATTCTCTCCTTCACCTTATCATTAGTCTCTTCCTTTTTCAACTTCCATTGAGCAAGTTGTTTAATACCTGCTATACCACCAGGACCAACCATAGTTCCAACATCAAGGATAGAACTCAATCCTCTAGTAGGACCTGCTCTAAATTCTTTTGCAACAAAATCCAATTCATTACCAGCAGTCTTAACATTATTCTTTTGCTCCTTAGTCATAGAAAAATCAGTCTTCTTTACCTCAAAGGTAAAAGGATTAAGGAATAAAAACGTAGCATCATAAGCACCAACAGCAAGTTTCTCCTGCACATTAATATTCTTATTCACATTATACACGAATATCTTTTCATATCCTTCTTTCTTTTTATCTGTTTGGGTAAACTCATACTTACCAGAATTTTTCTTATCTGCACTCCCACCACCTTGTGTTGGTCCAACTAAAGTATCAATAGACTTAAACTTATATCCATCTTGTGTCTCAAAGAAAAAGAACCCAGCAGTCTTTCCATACCCTTCTGTTGGGATAGACTTAGTTCCTAACCAAGTCAGGGTATAAAAACATTTCTTGATATTACCAATAAAATTATAAGAATTTGATGTCTCCTCAATATCATTTTTCTTATTAGTCTTGAGAACATTCTTAAGAATGTTCTTTATAGTCTCAGAAATCTTACCACTATATCTTTTAACTACTCTTGCCTGCTCATTAGCAAGGAACTCTTTGGTACATAAGTCCATAGCAAAAACATTTCTAGTAGTATCTCCAAGAGCATCTCTAACAGTATTCACATAGAATGCATCCTCTTTACCAACATACTTTAATATGTTACCTTTTGGATCTTTTAAGTTAACTCTTACTGCTTCACCACCTCTAACTGGTAATCCATTCAATAAATCTTTCATATTCTTCCCATCACCAACAGTATTACCTGTGTCACCTACTACTATAGTAGCACTAACATGATTAGAAAGAATGCTTTCATAATAAGTGAACTCTATCGTTCCTGTAGATATATCAATACCCTTTCCACTCTTCCAACCAGTGATTGAGAGTTCTTTAAATTCTACCTTCTGTTGTTTTTGTTTTGCTGCCATCAGTCTTTATACAATTTAGCAAGCATCATTGCTTTAGAAAAGGACTCAGTAGTCTCGTATCTATTTAATGGAGTAAGTGATGATACAGAAGAACCACCTCTAGCACCACCACCTTGCATTTGCTTTGTAGGAATAGGTATTATCCCACCCTTACCACCAGCACCAGGTTTATCATAAGATGCAGACTCACTAATACCACCAGCAGCACTGCTAGCACTAGCACCTGCATCAGAGGATGGTTCTATACTCTCAGGTTTAGTAGCATCCTTGTCCTTAGGTACTGCTGGTGCAGCAGCAGCATCTGTTGGAGAAGTACCTTGTGCACCTTCCCCTGGGAAGAATGACTTAATTAATAAAGGCCACATCGCAAAGGGATTAAGCAACATGAAAAAATTAGGTATCTTTGTAACTAACTCCGATCCCTTATCTCTGAGGAAGGGGAATAACATTCCAGCAACTGTTTGCCTACCAGCACCTTTTTCAATAGGAATACTATATTCCTTCTTAAAGTTCTCCCAGAACCTTGAGAACCCAGCAGCAATCCACTTACCAATCGCCACAGCAATACCACCAAGGGCCTTCGCCGCCATAGGTACTGCTGAACCCAACAACCACCAGAATACTTTTAATGCTCCACCACCTAGTCCTTTTAATATACCCCACAATCCACCACCAGTAATGAAATTCCATAGAAGTGAGACTGCTTTACCACCCAGTTTAAGGATGTCCCATATTAATCCAGTCGGACTAAAGATCCACGCTGCTAACTTCAACAATCCTCCAGCACCTTTACCCAATAATCCTAACAATCCATCTGGTGAGAACAACCAACCTACCACCTTACCTATACCACCAAAGACATTCCCTAAGAACTTCCATATTCCACCACTAGCAACAAAATTCCATACTGCTTTACCTAAATTACCAACACCTGTAAAGATACCACCAATAACCTCTTTAAATCTATCAACAGCAGCACCCCATCCTTTACCCATAAAACCTTCATACAATAACTCACCAATAAAAGTACCTACTCCTTCACCTACTAACAAAAGAAGTGGTGCAAGGACTGCTCCAATACCTGTTGCTGATGCAAGTCCACCAAGTGCTGCACCTAATCCTCCACCTAATGATGCACCCAATCCCATAAAGACTGCTTTACCAATAGGTTCACCAGCTAATATTTGAGTGACTGCAATAATAAGAGGTCCAATGACAGGGAACTTGGCAAACTTACCAACCATCTTCAACCCTCCCATTAACTTACTACCTAATTTACCAACACTCTTTGCTGCTCCACCAATTACCTTACTACTACTCTTCAATATCCTCCTAGTAGCAGGGCCTGCTTTCCTAGCAACATTTGCCTTGACCTTTGAACCAAACCTCTTCGCCTTATTAATATTAGCACGTGCTTTCTTCGCTTGTAATCTCTTTCTTGCTGCTTTTGTTCTATCTGCCTTAGTTAATTTCCCCTTAGGTTTTGGGCCCTTCGTCTTGGACATCTTTTTGATGCGGCCCTTAGCTGAAAGAACAGCAAACGCAGCAAACGCTGCCTCCATTAAAGGAACCTTCTTCTGAATCTCAGTAATATTCTTGATTAAGGATGCTTTCTGCGCTTCTTCTGGGTCAGTACCCAAAAGCATACTAACAACAGCCGTTCCCGCAGTAGCAATCCATGCTACCGCATGAAAGATAGGAGTAACGATTGCTAATATACCCCTACCAATCTTACCAATCCATTCTACAACAGTCGCAACAAAACCAAGTATCTGAGGTAGATATTGTATTAACCATCCCGTTACTATAACACCCATTATCTCTACTATAGTACCCCATAAGGATGATACACCACTCTTAGATGCTACTGCACCAACAACATTACCAATGCCCTTCGCTGCTCCTTCTAACCAACTTTCTTTTGCTAGTCTTTTTTGTTTCTGAGCCTTGTCTGCATCCTTCTCTGCTTTCTTCTTCTTTGCATTTGATTCTTTCGCAAGGGCTCTTTCTATAGCAAAGGTTGTACTCCAAACCTCTGCTAATGCTCCTTCAATAGGACTTTCACCTTTTGGTGCTGGTTCTGTTCCCTTCTCAGGTTTTACCGCTACAACCTTAATGATGCCACCAGCAGGTGAAGGAACTAATGCACCTCCTTTTGATTTACCAGACTTCTCTTTAGTTTGCTGCATCTTACCAGCAAACTTTTTAGGATCAACCTTCTTACTCTTCTTTACTATTCCACCTACCCCTTTGGCAAGCCCTCCAAGCATTCCTATCATTATTCTACAATACTATACATTGATTTAGTAACCAACGTTGAGAAGTTACGTTCATCTATTGGTGAGAACATTGGAGGTGGTCCACTATCTTCTCCACCACCACTAGCACTACCAGAACCCTTACTACCACTAACTCCTGCTATAGTACCAGCATTACTCTTCTCTCCAGTACTAGGAGGATTATTAATTAACTGATCAGCACTCTTAGAACTAGCATCACCTTGTGCTTTAATCATTGCACCAATAGCACCAACACCAGCACCAACCAGTGCTCCAGGTGGTCCTGCTAATGCCATACCAACTAAGGCACCCTTAGCAGCACCAGCATTCAACATCTTCTTGATTGCATCAGTAAATTTACCAGCAATCATTCCCATTATTCCACCTGGTTCATCACTATCCTTCTTAACTTGTCCTCCACCCCAGTATGTCTTAATATTATTTGCTGCTCCAGGTTTATTTGTACCACCACCAGCAAGATTCATATTTGCAAAAGTATCAGAACCAAACTTATCTACAGCACCCTTACTCATAACAAACTCACCAGGAGCAGCAGCAATCAACTGTGTATCTCTTCCTGCTCCACTAATTCTTTGTCCTGAAGATGAGGTAACATCGCCACCACCATCCATTAGTCCACCACCAGCAGCATAAGTTATACCATTAGCACGTCTGGGTAAGTTACTACCACCACCAGCAGCATTCATTCCTTCAAGTAATCCTCCACCCCACATCGTGACAGCATTTCTGCTCATAACAAACTCACCAGGTGTGAGCATAGCAGGAACAGTATCTGTTCCCTTTGTTAATCCACCACCAGAATACTTCTTCACTTCATTCTGTGCAGTCTCTATCCTCTCTCTTAACTGAGTTTCTTTTACTTCTCCACCACCAGAAAATGCACCTTCAAAAGGATTTCTACCGTGACTAGGACTTGAGAGATCTGGACTTGGATTAAGTGGTACATTTAAACCACTACCAAAAGTATTTGCTGTGAAACTCTCATCACCTACCACTTCTCCCGCGTTCTCTTCACCCTTACGTCCAAGCATAGCAGCACCACCTATCAATGCTGCCAATCCTATACTCGCAGCTATAGCTGGGTTCGCTGCTGCCCACGTGAATAACTTACCAGCAAAACTCCACAACCCTTTAATCAAACCAGCTGCACCTTTTATTAAAGACGCAGTGAACACTGCAAGTTTTGCAAACAACCCAAGTCCAACAAGGAGGAGAAGTCCTTTAAGAATAGGAGGTAACGTTACAGTTATAAACTCTTTAAGATTCTCTACTGCATCTTTATTCTGAGGATTAGTAAACCAATCAATTATCTTACCAACTCCCCAACCAACAACTACCGCAGAGAGCATCTGAATAATAGTTTCCCAAAGACTAGTGATTGGTTTAGCCATTGTCTTAGCAAAACCAGGTATCCCTATTTTCTTTGCCTTACCCTCCTTACCTTCTTCCTTACCTTTTCTCTTTGCTTTCTCTTTCTCCTGTCCCTTCTCAGCAGCAGCATCCTCTGCTATATCTGCACGTGTCTCTAAGATACCAAGAATTCTCTTAACACTCTTACCAATACCATCAAGCCATTTCTTTATACCTAATGTGCCCTCCTCTTCTGGGACAGGTGCAAAAGTGGTACCCGTTAATAACTTTTGACTCTTAGGTTTTGCAACAGAAGAACCAGTACCACCAAAAGATATATTAGGATTCTTTTTCTTTTCTAAAACTTTATCAAGGAAAGACTTAAACTTAATCGGATCACCCTTCTTCTTAAATGCTTCCTTCCTTTGCTCTTTTGTTAATGGGTGTCCCTTATATGTTCCGTCCCTTGTTACTTCTTCTACAACATTAAAAAACTTATCTGATTTAATCTTTTTCTTATGACGACCAGCATCCTGCGGAGAAACAGGAATTCCCTCTCTAGTATTTCTAATAAGATCGTCCAGATTCATTTTGCTTTTGTTTCTCCTTCTCTTCTTCTAGGTGTTGTTTGAGAAGACTAACGTAGACATCACGCTCCCAAGGGATCATGTTCTCTATCTCCGTTAAGCTGTATTTATGATACTGCATCAAGGCAAAATTAATTCTAAAATAACTCTCCAAACTCATATAGGAGAGTGCTATGCGAAAAAACTTGCTAACCCCTCAAGAGTCACCGTGTTCTTCTTCTTAGTTTTAGGATTAGTCACCTCAATTTCATAAGAAAGTTTGGGCATAGTCTCAAAGAACTTCTCAATAGATTGGAACTGTGATGAGTTCAACTGCTCTAAGAAATCAGATAGTTCTTTCTTACTACACTCAGAAGTAGTCCATGCTTCTTCTTCACTGTAGATAGTATCAATACATGATGCAATCAAATCAAAAGATTGATCAAGTTGAGAACCCTTACTAGCATTCACATCAAAGTTAGCCTGAATGAATTGATCCAAAGAAGGATACTTCATCTTCATACTAAGAGTATCATCAAGGGGAATGGTATCGTTATGTTCCTTATCTTTCTGCACTAAAATCTCATCAATAGGTATCGTTACATCTACTGTAGTAACTTCATCATCAGGACATGTTACCTGAACTTCAACTTCCTCACCAACAGACTTACCTCTGATGTTAAGGAACAAGTATTCAATATCAAACGTAGGTAGTTTCTCTACTTTAATACCCTTTGTTTTGATACAAGACTTAAGAACTTCTTTTATTGCTCTTGTTATACTCTTAGTATCCTCACTCTCCATAGCAAGAACTAAAAGTTTCTCTTCTTTAACTAAGAAAGGTCTATAAACAATCAATTCTCCACTGGACGGCAACTCAAGTTCATAAGTTGGCGTCGCAATCTTTGGTAATGGCATAATAACCCAATAAACAAATCACTATATTATATATAAGGGTTAGCCTGACTTTGCACGTGCACGTGATAATGCTTGGTCACCAGCAGTAGCACCAGTACCACCACGTTGTCCTTTAGCATTTATAGTAACGTTCTGTCCTTTAATGGCCGCATTCTTCATATCTGTTACATCAGTTTCTCTATTAATAGAGTCACCTCCTCTTGAGACACCAGTTATACTATCTGTTCCTGATACTTTCTCACCTTCAGTACTTTGCCAATTAGAATTTGCTCCAACACGTCCTCCTCCCGCTGATGGATTCTCACCAATGCTAGCAGTAGCCTTAAGTGCTTGGTTCCCAGAAGTCCTAGAAGATGCTGCAGGAGTCCTTCTAACACCTGTCTTATCAGTTATATATCTTTCGTATGCAAAAGTAACAGTAAACTCTAGGTTAGCAGAAGGATCATATGATACCTGTGTAGAAGATATGTTCTGAGGAAATGCATTAATGAATGTATAAGTTATCTCCCCTGGACTTTGGAAATGATAAGTAGCAGGTCGTGTATCACCTCTTACATTACTGAACCCAGCAATACCAGCATTATCTTTATTAAATTTATATAAAAATAACGAATTACGATAATTTTCTGGGTACGATGCCTTGTAATATGTGTTAGAACTAGTACTATTATCTCCCTGCAGAGGCAAAATGTATTCCATCCACCCCTCAAAAGCATAGAGTGCCTGATAATTAGAATCAATAAAGAAAGTTAAGTCTATCGTTCCATCATATGCTCTCTTATATGCATGCTTCTGTGTAACGCCATAGAAATCATTAGAAATATCATGTGTTGCTATTGAAGAACCAGGAATAGAAGTTGCTTTACAAAGCATTCCCATCTCATTCAGTATTTCAGTATTGATACCACTAGCAGACAAAAAACTCTTTACACCTGGCGGCCAAACTATATGAGCTCGGTACTGACTCGACTGAGCAATGCTTCCGAACTTACTTAAGAAATCGTGTGTACTATACTTGGTACCTGGTATGTTGCCAGCCATCTAAATATGTTATGGTGTTTTCCCTATACTATGTATGTCGTATAAAGGTAGGTTTATACCAACTAAACCAAATAAGTACAAAGGTGACATAAGAAACATTGTTTATAGGTCCCTTTGGGAACTGAAATTTATGAAATGGTGTGATCGTAATGTAAATATATTAGAATGGGGAAGCGAAGAGTTCTTTATACCCTACAAATCTCCACTTGATAATAGAGTTCACCGTTACTTCCCTGACTTCTACATGAAAGTTCAAGAGAGTAATGGTAAAGCAAAAAGATATGTGATTGAAGTTAAACCGATGAACCAATGTGTTCCTCCTATTAAAGGAAGGAAACAAAAGAAAACATTCATCCGTGAAGTGACTGAGTATGCTAAGAACCAAGCAAAATGGAAGGCAGCAAAGTCTTTCTGTGAAGATAGACAATTAACCTTTAAAGTCGTTACGGAAAAAGAACTTGGCATTAGATAAACCTTATAGCAATAGAGTAACACCTATACTTAAAACCCTTATAGGAACTGAAGATGCTGATGATCTAATGATAGATGTGATTGGTGCTCTAAGTGATACAGTAACACCAGTACCTGACTTAGGAAACTACTACACCTTCATCTACAAAGCAAAGACTCCTAACATTACATACGATACTAATCCTTTGGTTGCTGTAACAGAATACATGCCCAATGGGTTCAAAGGTTTTAACTTTCACTGGGGAACAATGAGAAACTATACCTTCTTAGAGGTAGTAGGACAGTTATATTATGTAAACCCAATAGAGATAGATGAGTTAAAAACAATTCCTTATCAAAATTTTGTTCTAAATAACTAAAAAGATTATAGTGGCAACTGTAACTAAGACACTACCAATACCAGGGAGTAAGAGTACACCTCGTAATAAAACACGAGCCAGTATTTCTTTTGACCCAGCAAATCCTAATGCTCCAAAGACTCTTACTGTTACAAGTATAGTAACTAATAAACGAGGAAGAACAACATCATCATCAGATGCTACCTATACTCAAGGTGCTGATGGTATGTTTAGAAATAGTGCTGGAACATTATGGGAAGGAGAGTATGATAAAGGTGGTGGATTAGTAAGACAGTCGATGGGTAAGACAATCAATGCCGCTAATGTAAGTGATGCAACAGTAGATAAATGGGGTGCAGACGCTACAGGACTTAATAAAAAAGAGAAAGAAGGTGGTAGTGTTGCTGATGGAAAAGATAAAGGTACCACCACAACTGTTCCCCAAAGCAAAAGGAATACCCCTCAACATAATAAGAACCATGGTAATCTACGTTACCCACTAACTCTTCTTAAGAATACAGATTTCATGAAGATTACCACGTATAAGTACGTGCCTGGTGGATTGAAGCATGGAAGTAGACCTAGTGAAAGAGCGAAAACACCACTAGGTAATGTAATCCTTCCTATCCCACCAGGATTAACTGACGCAAACAGTGTTTCTTGGGGTGATCATACTATGAATGCTGCTCAAATGTTCGCTGCTAGGGAAGCAAAGGGGGCTATGGGTGCAGATGATCCCACAAAAGCAGTCGCAGACACTGTAACAAAAGCAATGGAGGTAGCGAGAAATGATCCAAACTCCAAAAATGTGATGCAGAATTATCTGCTAAGTCAGGTTAGTGCTCTAGGTGCAACGACAAACCAGCTGAGTGCTAGAGATTCAGGACAAATACTCAACCCAAACTTAGAATTATTATTCGGTGGTCCTACTCTTCGTTCATTTAGTTATTCATTTAGACTAACTGCTAGAAGTTCAAGAGAATCAGAGACAATTGTAAAAATCATACGTATGTTCAAGCAAAGTATGGCTGTCCAAGGTGGTGCTACTGGAGTATATCTAGAGTCTCCTAATATATTCCAAGTTGAATTCTTTGATGGTAAGGGAAAACCACATAGATTCATAAACAAATTGAAGATGGCTGCTATGACTAGTTTCAATGTTAACTATGTTCCAGACGGAACTTACATGACTTATGATAACTCTGCTATGACTGCCTATGAAATACAACTTGGATTACAAGAGACAGAACCAATAATCAGTAATGATTATACAGGCGACGGTATAGGATTCTAAAATGTCAAACTACTTCAGTCAACTTCCAAACTTCGAATACATCTCTCGCATCAACGAGAGAAAATCTAATAGTGATTACCTCCCAGTAAAGAATCTCTTCCGTCGTGGAGTGATACGTGAAGATATCTTTAGTGACTTCATGACGTTCACCAAATATAAAATTGAAGGAAACGATCGCCCTGATGCTGTAGCATATAAAATCTATGGTGATGAAGACTTTGATTGGATAATCCTTGCTGCAAATAATATTATTAACGTAAGAGATGAATGGCCTCTATCACAAAACGATTTCCATAACTATCTCATTGAAAAATATGGAGACGAAACATACTTGGATAATATAAAGCACTATGAGACAGAGGAAATAAAAGATTCAAAAGGAAAGATTTTTATACCAAAAGGTAAGATAGTAGATTCTACTTTCAAGTTTACCTTCTTAGATACTGGTACTAATAGACTTGTTGAAGTAAGTCCTATACAGGGTATTAGTTATCGTACATATGAAGAAAGACTCCAGGATGATAAAAGGAATATCAATCTCCTGGAGTCTAAGTATATTAATATGATTTTAGATGATATTGAGACTGTCCTCGAATACGAACCCTCAAGTGAATATATCAACCCAAGATTAAAACGAGGAAGTAATCCCAACCTGGGTTAGTTATTCCTCAGCAAGTTTTTGGAAATAACTAAGAGCATTATCCTCATCAGCATCAGGTGCTGAGGCAACTGCTGCTGCGGCAACAGGTGTCTGGACATCTTCTTGTACAACTTCCTCATCAAGACGAGGGCGTTGTGCTTGCTTCTGTCCTAGTACAGACTTCAAACGCTTCTCTAAATCTTCATATGATTTGAAGTTAGATTGAGCAGTGAATTCTGAAACGGAATACTCCTTCTTCCAGAGTGCTTCGAGTGCATCATCGTCATCAAGAAGAGGTGACGGAGAATCAAACTCTGACTTATCATAATTCCAGTAACCATCCACCTTGCGTATCTTAAGCTTGAAGTTTGCTCCAGCCCAGAAATCAAATGGATTAATTGCTTCTTCATCTTCAAACTCTGGTTGCATTGCTGCAGTTAGTTTGTCAAAGATTTTCTTACCAAACTTAAAGAGGAATACTCCTCCTTCATTATGAGGGTTAACTGGATCCTTAACAACGTAGATGTTAGCGAAGTAAGAAAGCTTACGCTTCTGCTTACGAACAACATCCTTATCAGATTCATTACCACTGTTCCATAAGTCACGATTGTACTCAGAAACTGGGTCCTTACCACCATTAGTAGTCAGGGAGTTTTCAATGTACCATCCACCTGGTCCTTGGAAAGCATGGGAATAAACCTTTGCCCAAGGTAGGTCCTCACCATCAGGTGCAGGAAGGAATCGGATAACGGCATAACCATTACCGGTTTTATCCAGTTCTGGTTTCCAGAGACGCTCATCAGCACCACCTCTGGTGGTACTTGTCTTCTCAATCTCCTTAACTAATTTGGAGGTGAGCGAACCGAGAGAAGACTGTTTCTTTAGACTTGAAAAAGACATAGATTTGGCTTTTGTTTTGAGATTTGGCTTGTGTGTACCTAGACATTATAGAATCAATTGTTACTGCTGTCAACCTGTTGTTGCATAACGTCAATCATCTTTTCCATATTGGTAAAGACAATAGACATATCAACATCTTTGGGCATGCCCATCATAACAGCAGACTGTTGGATATTATCCTTCATCTTTTGTGCTTGGGGATCATCTGACAAACTCATGCGAGTGTAGAGTATCCTTTGCTTCTCAAGAAGTTCTTGAAGTATTTCAATGTGTTCTGCTTTGTCTTCATTGTTCATCTGGGGGAAATTAAAGACACTACCATAAACTTCTTCTTGAAGTTCTTGGATGTCTGTCATCTCTTTCCGGACTACTTCTGAATCAAAGAAACTCATAATATAATCTCCTGTAGAACTTTTTTATACTTGGGTACATTAATATTTAGGAAGGGTTGGTACTTTTTTATCCGTCTGCTGACGGTTTCCCACACTGGGTCTTTCAACTCTTTATCGAAGTTTTTAACGTACCCAAATATTCTATCACATATCACCAGAGTTTCAAGTGTAGTGTACCCACCTAAGTATCTTTTTAATATGTGAGGGTGTCCATTAGTACAATCAAACACCTCATCTACCTCCCTATCAAAGAGAGAATCAGCATCCTCTTTGAACACATAAGATAGTGACTGAACCTTCTTCTGCCACTGTTTATAATTCCTATCTCCTTCCTGCATTATCTCTCCTATCCATAGCGTCTCTGGATTCTTACAAGAGACAAAGTTTGCTACAAAATAATCCTCAATCTCTTTATCAGGACGTTGGCGAGACATCTTCTCAAAAAAGTACCTGTCCTTACGCTTATGAAATGCTTGTACGGTAGCACGGGACCTTCCACAGTACTTGTGGTAATCATACTTATCCTTGGTGAAGTGGTTCTTCATCGCCAGATAAGTTTTATAACATTCGAATGGCATCACCTGCCTTCTCTAGATTTGTTTCTAATGGTAATGTGGTTTCCTTCTATTTCAAAATCTAAGTAATCTGTATGGTCCCAACCAAGTTCTTCATAAAGACCATTTAACTTATCCATATCATCCCAAAGATCCGTTGGTGTAGGTTCACCCCAAAAAGGATTTTCATCTGGGTTCATAGTGGTAACTTGGCTCTAGATGTTCTCTTTAAAAAGTTTAATTCTTGGGCGTTATATTTCAGTTTCTCCTTTAAAGGCTTTGATAATAATTTAGGTACCGACTCTAACTCTATACTATTCTCTTCACAATACACAATGATTGCTTCAATATAATTGAGTCCATCATGTTGATGAACTATCTTCTCAATATCTTGAGCGAACTTGGATGGACAAAGAAACTTCTTCTCCAACACTTCGTTTAATTCTTTATCCATTACCATGAGATTAGAGATTAGAGGAGACAAATTTCTTAATGTATCTTACTAGTAGCTTAATATACTCGTCTTTGTTCCTTTTGTCAAATACTTCTACATCTCCACCTGGTGTTACCATCAAGGTAATAAGTTTCTTAACAGGTATCTTCGTCAACTCATAGTACATACAAGCATATGCTTGCTCCTGGACAAAGTAATTCTCCATCCACTTCTCTGGTTTAATTTTCTCAGAAGTCTTGAAGTCTATGACGGCTAGTTCGCCCTCAAATTCAGCAATGCAATCAACGCGACCAGCAATGCCAAGATACTCTGAGTAGAGAGTCCTTTCGATTGCGTGAACATTCTGAATCTTATCAAGGAATGGTTTAGCATGATGAAACATAAATTGGGTAGCAGGACGGAAGTTATTCCAATCCAGTTCTCTGTTCTCTAGGTAGGCCTGCGCTGCTTCATGAAAATCAGTACCTCGCGTCGTTGCCTTTTTCGTAATACGATTCGCCTCCTCTTCACCAACTCTCTTTCTCCAATTGATAAAAATTTGTCGATTGTAGAAACTAGTAACGCTAGTGATAGAAGGAACCCAATCACCATTTGGGACTTGATAAAGTCTACAACCTGGTGTCTCGCGTTTAGAAAGTTCAATGTCACCTAAAAAATTATGATGAATAAAGCTCATAGCATACCTAAGGAGTTCTTAGCAAGGAGGTACTCTTTAACTAATCCTGAACGAACAATATCATTGATATCAAATTCAACAGTGGCAAAAGATTCCATTATAGAAATAACTTTAATGAAGTCTCCTAGTCCAGCACGTTCAGAATTATTACGAAGATCAGTTTGAACTCCGTCACCGCAGAAGATAATTCTAGAATTATCACCTACTCTAGTTATTATACTATCAAGTTCGTGAAAATTCAAGTTCTGACATTCATCAACTATAACAATACAATTATCAAGGGTTGTACCACGTATGAATGAGGTACTCCAGAACGTCATAGTCTCCTGAGTTTTCAGGTTACCATAAAGCATTTCAAAGTCTGTGTCTGAGGGCATCTCAAACATATACTTCACCATCTTCTTGTATGGTACTTGAAATAGAAAGGATTTATCCTCATGGTCACCTGGAAGGAAACCAATCTCACGTGTAGAAACAAGAGAACGAACGATGTAAATCTTTTCGTATGGTGTCTCTAAATCTAGAACTTCTTTAAGTGCTTTGTACAAGGCAATGAATGTCTTACCTGTACCAGCACAACCATAGGCAAACAAATGTTTACCTGCGTCATACTCACTAAAGAACTTCTCTTGATTTGGTGTAAGAGGATCTATATCTACAAGGAGATCTGCATTGATAGGTTTCTTCCGTCTCATTTGCTTTGCCGTTAGTCCTACTCCAATGGGATCGTCAGTCTTCTTCTTTCTAGGCATACTTAACTATAGTCTCGATTTTTACGAACTGTAGCACCAGGTTGTCTGGATGCTCTATCTAGGATTTCATTCCATCCACTAGAATTTGCTTCACCTTTAGCAAACATATCACCAACCTCACCGACTCCAGCAACACCTGCTGCCCAGTCTTTATCCCAGTCAGGATTGTCCTTTCTCCATTGATCGTATGCTTTCATAGTCATAGAGAGTTCTTTCTTCTCTCCTGTTTCTTTATGTTTGATTGGATAAGTTGGCATTTTAGAATGATAAGTAAATTTATTTAGACCCAGTGTAATGCCTGGGAAACTATGGGAAACTGTTCAGAGAATATACTCTTGCACTCATTAGCAATATCCATATGCTCCTTTTGTGTACCATGTCCTGAACGAAGTTCAATATAATGAACCCATGAACGAACACTACCAGTCATGTATAACTTGGTAGGAGTAGCAAGAGGAAGTACAAATCTAGCACACTCCTTTGCTATACCATCCTTCAACATCTCATTATAAATCTCTGTTGCTTGCTCAAAATGACTCATCATCTTAACATAATACTTATTTTTTAAGAACGGTTCCACATCATCAGTACTGTTCTGTCTATTCTTTGTATCCTGTCTACGCAATGCAGGTATAGGAATGATACCTAACTCTGTACTATCAGCATACCTTTGAGAGAACTCCTGATATGTAAACGAACGATGCCTTAGTATCTGTGCTGCTAATCCTCTAGTCGTTTCTATCTCTAGAGTCATGTGTGACTGTTCGAAAACGGACCAGTGACCGTGCTTTATACAATAACCTAGCAATCCTGCTACGTTCGGATTGTCTTGATTCTTTGGGTTGCTCACTCTCGCTACGTACCCCATCAGTTTCTCCGCGTCTGGAGTTACGCTCACTAACTTCACGTTCATACTGTTTCTTTTCGCGTTTGATTCGTTTCCTTACTATTTTAGCATACCTTACTTCCTCTTTGGTGTAAAGTTCAGGATGTTTTTTTGCCCTTTTGATTATTTTTTTGGCCGCTTTGTTGTCCTTCATTAATAAGTTTCTTCCCGTAATATGCAGCAAAATACGAGACTAAACCAGCAGTAGTAACCTGTTTCTTACACCATTCATCAGCACACTCATAGATTGCTCTAGGTGAATGAGTACTTCCGAAATTTTTAAGTAAAATGCTTAATGTCTGTTCCCTAATCTGGGTATCCATCATCATCATCCCATTGTTCATCATAAGTTGTTGGAGGAGCAGAGAATGCAGGTGCTGATGAGTTTTCATAAGCACTCACATCACTATACACTTCAGATTCCAAGGCGTCAACCAATGATTTAAGGTTTCTTACAATGAGTTTTAGTCTCTCTTTGTCCATATTATATTTATAAAAAGAATGGGCGATGCAAGATTCGAACTTGCGTAGGCAGAGCCAGACGATTTACAGTCGCCTTCCATTAACCACTCGGACAATCGCCCTGACGGGATAGATGGGACTCGAACCCACGACCTTCGCAGTGACAGTGCGATGCTCTAAACCGGCTGAGCTACTACCCCAAACTGGCGTGGCAGGACTCGAACCTGCAGTCCAATGATTAACAGTCATTTGCATTACCATTATGCTACACGCCAATGAGGTGCCTCCAGTCTGATTTGAACAGACGACCTTTGCTTTACAAAAACACTGCACTATCCGCTGTGCTATGGAGGCTGGAGCGAATGAAGAGATTCGAACTCTCGACCCTCTCCTTGGCAAGGAGATGCTCTACCACTGAGCTACATTCGCATGGGGATATCATAGCATAAAAAAAGCATCCCGTAAAGGGATGCCAATCGTATCTGTCGTAAGTCAGTTACTTACCTTGCACATACAGTTTTAGTTTCTGTATGCTTAATGCCTCTGTATGTGAGTGCAGAGACTTGCTTCTGACAAGATTGCTTGTCATTGGTATTGTACTTAATACCACGGTAGGTGACTTGTGCCATGTTGTTACTCCTAAAGTAGTTGGAATTTTAGCTCCGTTCCTTTAGTCGTTTGCGTCCCAACATTCTTTATCACTGTTAACTTTAATGACTTCAACAAGTTCAACCTTGTCTTCATCACTAATATCTCTCTGTTTCTTAATACTCTGGATAATCTCCTGAGCATCAGTGCAACTAAGAGCTGTTGCCAATAATAAAGGTATCATGGGATGAACGCTCCGTTCCGCGACTTACTTGCGTCCCCTAAAGGGATGAACGATGTGTTAAGTCTAACACATATAAGTATATAGTCAAGCAGTTGTATAATTTTCGATACAATCTTACATATCCTCAATTTTATAGGGACACATGATTCTTTCTACAATACCACGGGCATGATTGTTATGTTCAATCAATTTATTCATCCAAATTCTTTCTGCTAAAGTGACTGGTCTTCCTAACTTAACTCTACAAGCAATCTCAGTGACTCGCAACCTGCAATCCTTGCTTAACATGTTCTATTGCCTTGGGTAAAAGATAATACTCTCGTCTTTGTATTGCTTTGGTTAATGTCTCTAGATCATCACCAGGAAGAATAGGAACTTCTGATTGTAATATAACTTCACCGCCATCTAATTCTTCATTGACGTAGTGCACACTAACACCAGTCATTTCATCACCACTATCTAGTGCTCTTTCAATAGCATGCAATCCTTTATACTTAGGAAGCATTGATGGATGTAAATTTATAATTCTATTAGGGAATGCATTGATTAACTTGGGTGTTAATACTCTCATCCATCCAGCAAGGACAATAAGATCTACTTTCCATGCATTCATAATATCAATTATAACATCTTCACTCTTACTACTAATTTGTGTATGAGGTATTCCTAATTTATCTGCTCTCTTTGCTGCACCACATTTCTTCTTGTTGTGTACCATCACAACAACTTCATCCTCTCTACAAGTGCGAACTATATTTTCGAAGTTTGTTCCGTTACCAGAACACATGACTCCTAGTTTCATTGGATCCAATCTTGATAAGGTGGTTCTTCTTCTCCAACACGATACTTAAAGTAATCTGTGTCGAAGTATGAAGTAGGTAAAGGTGTTATCTCATCATACAAATCATATGGTCCTTTTAATTTCTTCTTATACTCACGCTCATCTAAAACCTCATTGATAAGTATCTTCATCTCCTTAACATACTCAGGAGTGAATAACCTACGAGGTCTAATCTCCATAGGTAAACTCTCTTGTGGTTTCACCTTTGCTGCCTCTTCAGGAGACATTGAAGGACCACTCATCCCCTGAGTATCAATCTTGCTTATCGGGTTCTCTTTGCTCATCACTATACTCCTGAATCAGGCGTTCAATTTCGGTATCCTTACCAGAAAGTCTAGCAACTTCATACATTGTAGACTTCTGGAACTTCTTCAACTTCTTATACTTCTTAATAAGTTTTGCGTACTCACCATCATCAATTATAGCAACAGGTTTCTTGTCACTATTATCAACTGAACCTTGAAATCCTTCACTCATCACTCTCCTCCACTCTTCTTCTACGCTTCTTCTTCTTTGGTGCAGGTGGTGCTACGTTCCAACGTGCAGGAGGTACTCTACCCTCACACTGCCTCATATCCTTAAACTCTTTCTTGTACGTATCATAGTAATGATCAAATACATCGGAAGGTTTACCGCCCATAGCAATATCATATTGAGTCTTACCCTCAACCACATACTCTGTTACATATGCACTGTAAGGAAGGCTCTTGATATTTTGCTTCTCTAGATCACAGTTCTCATGAATGATAGAAACTTTCATTTTATCCTCTGTGTCTTTGTCCACCTCTACCACCCCACTGAATATCAGGATAAGCTTCTTCAACAACTGCTTGAGTTAAATTATACCTTGTTCCTAATGCATGATCCTTTACAAGGCAAAGTAACTCTGCTTCAGCAGGTAAAAGTGTCTCAAGTATCTGAATAAAGATGTTCTCTCTACGTGTCTTGGAGAGACTATCATTACCACCTTGGATAAAGTTATGGAAGTGTCTTACTTCCTGCCTCAGAGACGTATGTTCAGTACCTGCAGGGGCATCATTTGGTTTGAATGGTACCTCACCTTCTGGAAGGGCAGAAACAACACTGTCATCAAAGTTCCAGATAAGAAGTGATACTAACGCATCATTACGATACTCATGTAGTATATCCACTTTCTTAGACTTAGTTCTCTGATTAGAAACTAATTCTAGAATCTCTGACTGGAATGGATTAGGAGGAAGTTTAACCGTAGGAAGAGGTTTCTTTGCCTTTGCAGGTCTACCTCTCTTCTTCGTCCCACTCGCCAGGGTAATCTTCTCCGGTTTCTCCCCCGAACTCAGTGCTGTTGAATGTGTCGGCATTTTCGAATCTCAGTGCTAAAATTTCATCGGGAATAACATTCCCATGTTCATCAAACATTTCTGGATGTAATGTGTCTGGATGCCAAGGAGTTGTTTTATAAACATGCTCTTTGGTTAACCATCCTGCACCGAATCCAACCAGTAACGAAAGTATACTACCTAACGTAGTAAAAGTCAAGGCGACTGTCAGAGTTTCATTCATTTTACCCTCTTTACATCTATAGAAAAATCAAAGTGGATGTGAAACTCTCGTCTAAAGAGAGAAACCATCTGTTCAAATTTAAACTGAACTGATTTTGGTTGCCTCCCTACCGTTTTCTTTTTGTTGCGGAGCATTAACTCCACACCTTTATTTATTTCGAGTTTCGGCCTTTCTTCCTGGTTTTCGTTCTCGCTCATAACGTCTTGCATCCTCTAACATACCATACAAATACTTTCTAATCTTACGGGCCTTTGGTTTTGGTATGTGTCCATAAGCCTCACGCAATTGTTGGTGTCCACTGTCCCGTCCTCCTTTAATATACTCATCTAATTGTAACACAAGTTCAGCAACTTCAGTAGCAACTGAACTGTGAATAAACTCTGTCATCTCTTTACGCTTGAGTCTTAAACCTTTAGCAAGTTGATAAAGATTTAAAACATAACGATCATTCTTAAAGACTTCATCTATTGCTTTATCTACAGCAACGTAAATGTTCATCTACTTTACATCTAAGTGTTTCTGTTCCCGCAGGAACTTAATTGTTTCTGAACACCCACCAATTCTTCTCTCGTTATAGGTTACCTGAGGGAATGTGGCACCTATACCATACTCATCAATAAAAGCTTCTTGAGTAAAGTTAGATCCTAACTTATACACAATGTGTTTCAACTCAGCAAACTGTAATAGTGTTACTACTTTCTCACAATAAGGACAATCGTCCTTCGAATAGACTACGAATTCCTGTGACATTGCTTTGGTCATTTGCGTAGGGTTTTAAGATACTCTAGTACATGTTCTCTAACATCCATCAGTTCATTAAAGCACTTCTGGTTGTGAGCACATGCACGTAAACTATTGTCTGGTTTGTGTACCGATTCGGCAAACAAATCCAATCCTCGATTGTATTTCTCTTGTTGAGATTCATTGTCGAGAATACTATTTTGATCGTGCATAATAAAAGAGGTGTTCAGAAATTATATATGGTTAACTCTTGTTTGGGTCTGCCATGAACACAAAAACAAACCATAATACAACCATCACTATCACAATGGTAAGTATATTTAAAATAATCATAGGAATTTACTAACCAAGTAAGTATAGCACTACCAATCAGGGTATGTCCAGTCCGTTGACTCTGGTTTCTTTCGTGTTGAAACAATTCTTCTTATCGTACACACTTTACATTCATACGAATAAGACGACGGTAAGGTACCTCTGTCCTTCCTGGTGCGATAGAAACCATCGATAAGGTTCTTTATCTCTCCACACTTTTTACACTTCCTGTCCTGCAACAGGAGGTGTCCTAGCGATACCTGCTCATCTATGTCCATGCATTAAAAAGGACCCTACACTAGTTAGGGTACTTTATATCCTCTTTAGCATCAAATCTTTCAATCAATATCTCTTTCAACACATCTTTTAACTCATCAAGTGGTACACCTTTCTTATATTCTTTTCCCACCTGTAAGTGTGAACCACCTACTGTAATATTATATCCCAAACCACCTTTAATTTTAGTACCAGTAAGTCCTATACCACCCATATATGCCTGACCACAACTATTAGGGCATCCAGTCCAGTGTATCTTCACTTCCTCTGGTATCTCTAACTCATTATCCAACTCTTTTGCTATCCTCTCA
>Ga0208011_1000213_pt1 | contig 24826 bp, 20 predicted proteins | sample 7_EtaG_FD_184080 | JGI IMG/M metagenome (GOLD analysis project Ga0208011, IMG submission 184080) | Marine viral communities from the Subarctic Pacific Ocean - 7_ETSP_OMZ_AT15161 metaG (SPAdes) (version 2) | ecosystem: Environmental > Aquatic > Marine > Oceanic | place: Pacific Ocean | collected...
TTAATCAGAAAGGTATGCAGACTGCTCAACAATTTGGTGCAGCATCGTCTTATGGTAAGAAATATGCCTTAGGTAATTTATTCTTAATTGATGATACCCAAGACGCTGACGGTAGTAATGATCATGGCAAGAAGTCTAATGTTGTAAGTAAAATTAAAGAGGCAGCTAAGACTAGTATAACCGCTGAGCAAATGAAGAAAGCTAAGGAATATGTAGCCGCAGGAGGAGATGTTAAAGCTATTAAAACAAAATATAAATTAACAGCTGCACAAGAAAAAGAATTAAATGAACAAAGCAAAAATACTAAAGAAGCTTAAAAACGATAAAGATTACTATGGTGAATTTGGTAATCAATTTTTATCAAACTCACATATTGGAAAGTTACTAAAAGATCCATTAAATGCTTTTGAGCCTAGTAAACCATCACCGGCATTTTTAATTGGTGGATATTTCCACACTTGTATTCTCGAACCAGATAAATTAGAGAAATATAAAGTTGTTAAGTCAACAAATAGAAATACTAAGGCTTATAAGGATGTAGCGGGTGGAGAATTATGTTTACTTCAACAAGAGGTAGATATGATTGAGTTAATGAGAGATAAAGTTATGGCTAACGATATATGTGCCGATCTTATTATGGGTACAGATGGCAAGTTAAACGATTTTGAAGTACCTATGATTACAAAACTATTTGGTAACAAATGGAAAGGTAAAGCAGATATAGTTAATCACAACGAACAACTAGTTATTGACTTAAAAACAACAGCAGACATTGATAAATTTCAGTGGTCAGCAAATAAATATAACTATGATTCACAAGCATACATATACAGTAAGTTATTTGGATATGAGATGCTATTTATAGTCATAGATAAAACAACACATCAAATAGGAATGTTTGATTGCTCTCCTCAGTTTTATGAACGAGGTGAAGATAAGGTGCGTAAAGCAAGCGAAGCTTATGACTTGTTTTACAAGACCAAGGATTTTGATCCTAAACAGTATTTCATAAGTAAAACCCTTTAAACTAAAGAAAATGACAAAAAGAATTTGCGATGTAACAGGTGTTAAAACTAACGCTAATAACTTCTACAAAAACCAGAGTCACATAAAGGCTGTAGATAATATTAGAAGAAATACTAATGTTACTAAAGGACAATTAACAAGAATGTTTAACCAAATAAATAATTACTAATATGGCAAGTATAATTAAAGCAAGTATTGACGTAAACAAAATCCCTAAAGATAAAATCTTTGTAGGTAAAAAAGGTAAATACCTACCGATCACAATTACTATTAACGACGAACTAGATCAATTTGGAAATCAAGGTCCAGTTGTTGTAGAGCAAACTAAGGAAGAAAGAGATGCTAAGGCACCTAAGACTTACCTTGGTAATGTTAAAGTAGTTTGGAGTAATGGAACGAATGTAGAACCTGCTCCAAGAGACAACGCGCCTGCACAAGCTGCACCGGCCGCTGCTCCTGAAGCTGACTTACCGTTTTAGATGCAGACAACAGAGATCAATGGATTTTTGATTGACAAGTTCAATCAACATAGCCTAAAAGAAGGTGCAACGCAGGGGATTTGTCCCCTGTGTTCATCTGATAGGAAACCCAAGAACCAGAAAGCACAATGTGCTAGCTATGATTGGGAACGTGGTCTCGGTACCTGTCACAATTGTGATACATCATTTCAACTTCATACTTATCAACGCAAGGGCGCAAGTGAGAAGGTCTATATAAGACCTGATGAACCCGCCAACTTTAACGAGGTAAGTACGAATGTTGAGACATGGTTTGGTACTAGAGGTATTTCAAAAAAGACTTTACGAGACTTACAAGTAACGGAAGGTCCTGAGTGGATGCCTCAAACGAGTAAAAGCGAAAATACCATACAGTTTAATTATTTCATGGGTGATCAATTGATCAACATTAAATATAGAGATGGTAGAAAGAATTTCAAGCTATACAAAGGTGCTGAAAAAGTATTCTATAATATTAATAGTATTGTAGGTTATGATTGGTGTGTTATTGTAGAAGGTGAAATGGATGCACTAGCTTTGCATGAAGCTGGTGTAAAGAATGTAATATCGGTTCCTAATGGAGCCACATTAAATTCAAACAACTTAGATTATCTAGACAATTGTATTGATTACTTTGAAGATAAAACTAAGATAGTATTAGCTGTCGATGCTGACGAACCTGGACAAGCCTTAAAGCAAGAGTTTGTAAGAAGACTTGGCGCTGAGGTTTGTTATTTAGTAGATTTCAACGGGCAAAAAGATGCTAACGAATATTTATTAGAAAATGGTATTGATAAGCTTAGAGGTATTATAAATAAAGCTACACAAGTACCGTTAGAAGGAGTAACAACATTATACGATATACAAGATGAACTTAAAGACTTTGTTAAAAATGGATTCAAACCAGGATTCCAAGTCGGTCTGCAAAACTTCGATAAAATCTTTTCTACATACACTGGGCAGTTTATTACTGTCACTGGTATCCCTAGTTCTGGTAAGTCTGACTTTGTTGATCAAATGGTTGTTGGTTACAATAATTTATATGGTTGGAAAACTGCGTACGCGAGTCCAGAAAATCAGCCAACGTATCTCCACGCTCATAAACTGATGCGTAAGACTTGGCAAGACATGCCAGGTGTGGGGGACATAGGAAGTGATAAATGGAAACGAGTATCAGATAAAGTTAACGATAACTATTTCTTTATAGATATGGATCGTTATACTTTAGAGTCTGTATTAAGAAAAGGAGCTGAACTTGTTAAAAGAAAAGGAATTAAGTGTTTAGTAATAGATCCGTTTAATAAAATTAGAGATGTAGATTGTAAAACAGAAGATGTAAACCGTTATACAATGGAGTATCTAACTAAAATTGAGATGTTTGCTAAGAAATATGATGTGTTAGTGTTTATAGTAGCTCATCCAACTAAAATGTATAAAGGAAATGATGGAAAAATTGAAGAACCTACTATGTATAATATTAAAGGTGGAGGTGAATGGTATGATGCGTCCTACCATGGGCTACTCGTACATCGCGATTACGATGCTAAGACTACTAAAGTTAAAGTGCTCAAAGTCAAGTTTCAAAACCTCGGGGAGAATGGAGCTGAGTCTTACTTTACTTGGGAGCCTAAGTCTGGGAGTTTTATACCGAACGAACCTATTACGGCTGAAGTAGATGGTTTACCCTGGGAGTCGTAATGGCGTTTAAAAGATGGCAAAAATCTCCCTCTAAAAGACCACCTAAAAAACAATGGAGCTCAAGTGAAATGAAAATTATAGGTTGGTGTCTTAACAAAGGTATAGGTGTGGGTATAAGTCCTGATTGGAAACACGATACACACAAGTGGCAAATAGATGTATCTGTAAATGGGAATGCACACGCTGATCCTAGCAGATATGATGATAATGAAGTTTATAATAAAGTTGTTGAATACTATAAATACTATTATGATAAATACAATAAATAATAAAGTCTTTAGAAATGCAAATGAAGCCTACGAGTATATACACAACCGTATATTATTAGATGGCGTAGAGTTTGGAGATACTAAAGCTCTTTTTAACGTTGGATTCTATATAACAAACCCAACTGATAGAAAGATAGTAAATAAAGAACGTAAGTGGAACGAAGAATATGCCGAGGCCGAATGGCAATGGTATTTGTCTGGCGATCCTAATACTAAAGCGTTAGGAGAAATATATGGTAAGGTTCCTGAAATATGGAAATTAATGGAAGATTCACGAGGCAATGTTAATTCAAATTATGGTTGGCAATGGAAACGTAATGACCAAATAAACTGTGTTATTAATATGCTAAAAGAATATCCAGAAACTAGACAAGCAGCTATATCAATATATGACTGTAAAGAATGGGATAGTTATGAATATGATACGCCCTGTACCTACGCGATACAATTCACAATAATACATGGTAGACTAGACATGTGTGTAACAATGCGATCTAACGACCTTTGGTATGGTTTTTGTAATGATCAATATCAATTTTCTAAACTGCAAGAGATGGTCTCTGGTCAATTAAATATTGAACCGGGCGTGTATTATCATTTTGCACATAACATGCATTTATATAACGACAAAATATGACATACTATATATACCACATACCAGAAAAAAAGATCGGGGTAACTTGTGATCTAGAAAATCGAGTTACAAAACAACAAGGCTACGAACCACACGAATACGAAATACTAGAAGAAACAGAAGATATTGAATACGCTAGTCACGCAGAAAGAGCACTACAAGAAATGTATGGTTACAAAGTCGACAGAGTACTTTATAATAAACTAAAATGTAATAATATGAGAATTAATGTAACAGAACAGACGACAACTTTCCCTTGTCCTGTGAATAAACTGAAAGGCCAACTTATGGATAACATAGGTTTGGAATGGGATACTGAATTTGGTGATTGTATAATTACCACTGAATCTATAAAATGGATAATGAAAAATGTAAAGGAGTCAATGTATAATACAGAAAGATGTTATATATATAATAAAGCTTTTGCTAGATATTTTGATAACAACGACCCTTACAATGGTAAAACTAGAACTGGAGCTTTGTCACCAACAGGTATTAGGCAAGAAAAAGAATGTTGCGATTATCTAGGTGTATGCGAATGTGCAGTGTTTGATGATATCAGAATATGGGCTGAAGAAAGAGGATTGTATGATAAAGGTGATCCCAAAACTCAAGCATTAAAACTTGTTGAGGAAGTTGGTGAAACTTGTAGAGCTATACTTAAACAAGACGAACCAGAAATTGGTATTGGTGATTGCGTAGTTGTATTAACAAACTTAGCACATCTTTGTGATACATCAATTGAAGAATGTACGAGAAATGCTTATAATGAGATTAAGAATCGTAAAGGTAGAATGGATAACGGAACATTTAAAAAGAATTAATATGAGTGATAGAGAAATTATGGATGCCAAGAATGGCATAGAAAGAAAATCATATGGATTTAGAGATCCAGTGGTTAAACATGTTGTAACTAAGTTTGTTGCAAGGTCAAATGTCGGTTATGAAAAATACGGATCGACACTAGATGATGAGCGTAGATTTAAAATGAAAGATCTATATGGTTATCTTACTGATATACAAGAAGAACTTATGGATGCAATTTTATATATACAAACTGCTCGTGAAGAAATAGAAGATGCGAAAAAAGTTTAAAAGAAAACAGGGTCCCGTTAGATCAAAGAAAGTCACAGTCGACGGGATTCAATTTGCTTCAGGTCTTGAGAAATATATGTATCTTGCTTTAAAAGAAGCTAAAATACAAGCCAAATACGAAGGACAAACATATATAGTTCAAGAAGGTTTTGAGTCTAAAAATAAAAGCTACGAACGCCAAAGTAATGGAAAGGGAGAATTGATAAATAGAGGTTGTAAAAAGATATTACCAATTAAATATACTCCAGATTTTGTAAGTGATTCATTTATAATAGAATGTAAAGGTCGAGCAAATGAAAGTTTCCCATTGAGATGGAAAATGTTTAAAAAGTATGTAAATGCTAACTTAAAACGTGTAACCTTATATAAGCCTCAGAACCAAAAGGAATGTGACAAAGTAATAGAATTGATAATTAAAAACAAAATTAAATGAAAAGAGATTGGGAGATAAGCTTTGGGTTCTATCCTGGGTTTTTAGTAGGGTTTAGGTCATATGAAGAACAAGATAAAATTAACCATGTATTTTACATACCCTTTGCAGATGTTTGTTTTACAATATATAAAGGTTAATGAACAACATAAATAAAAAAATACTTTCGGACCTAACAGTCCACATGAAGTATGCTAAGTTTATACCAGAGTTAAATAGAAGAGAAACATGGGAAGAACTAGTAACGCGTAATAAAGAGATGCATCAAAAGAGGTATCCAGATTTGTATAACGAAATAGAAGAAACTTACCGATATGTCTATAAGAAAAAAGTTTTACCATCTATGCGAAGTCTTCAATTCAGCGGTAAGCCAATTGAGATCTCGCCTAACAGACTCTATAATTGCTCGTATTTACCTATTGATCACGTTGATAGTTTTAGCGAAACTATGTTTCTCTTATTATCAGGCTGTGGCGTAGGTTATTCGGTACAAAAACACCACGTAAATAAACTACCTCACATAACAAAACCCTTTGATGGTAGAACTAGAAGATTTGTTATTGGAGATTCAATTGAAGGTTGGTCAGATTCAATCAAGGTCTTAATCAAGTCTTATTTGGGCTCTAAGAGATCATCTAAGATCAAGTTTGATTATTCTGATATTAGGCCAAAGGGAGCGAGACTTGTGACCTCTGGGGGAAAAGCTCCAGGACCACAACCCCTAAAAGAGTGTGTTGTAAAAATTAAAGGAATACTAGATGCGAAAGAAGATGGTAGTAAATTATCTACTCTTGAAACTCACGATATTATATGTCATATCGCGGATGCGGTTTTGGCTGGCGGAATCCGTAGAGCAGCCCTTATATCGTTATTTTCAGCGTATGATGAAGAAATGATATCCTGTAAATCAGGAAATTGGTGGGAAACAAACCCACAAAGAGGTAGGGCTAATAACTCTGCTTGCTTAATGAGACACAAAATAACTAAAAAGTTTTTTACAGACCTATGGAAACGTATTGAACTATCAGGAGCTGGTGAACCAGGCATATACTTCAATCACGATAAAGATTGGGGAACTAATCCATGTTGTGAGATAGCCTTACGCCCATATCAGTTTTGTAATCTATGCGAAGTAAACGTCAATGATCTTAAAGACCAAGACGACTTTAATGATAGGGTTAGAGCAGCATCGTTTATAGGTACATTACAAGCTGGTTATACAGAGTTTCATTACTTAAGAGAAATATGGCAAGAAACAACTGAAAAAGATGCTCTTATTGGAGTATCAATGACAGGTATAGCTTCAAAAAAGGTATTGAAGTTAAATATGAAGAAAGCTGCCGATGTAGTTAAACGTGAAAATGCTAGAGTTGCTAAATTAATAGGTATTAATAAAGCTGCACGAACAACCTGCGTTAAACCTGCGGGAACTACATCTCTAGTGTTGGGCACTTCTTCAGGTATTCACGCTTGGCATGGTGATTATTATATTAGAAGACTTCGTGTTGGTAAAAACGAAGCTATATATAATTACTTGTTTAAAAATCATCCCGAGTTAGTAAAAGATGAATACTTTAGACCACATGATACCGCTGTTATAGAAATACCACAATCAGCACCAAAAGGTTCAATACTAAGAACCGAGTCTGCTTTTGATTTATTAAAGCGAGTTAAAAAAGTTGCTAACGAATGGGTTAAATCCGGTCATAGGAAAGGATCGAACACTCATAATGTATCTGCAACAATAAGCTTAAAAGAAGACGAGTGGGATAGAGCTGGAAAATGGATGTGGGATAACAGAGGTTGTTACAACGGTTTATCTGTTCTACCTTATGACGGTGGAACATACACTCAAGCTCCCTTTGAGGATATAAACAAAGAGAAGTTTGATAAAATGGTTGAGTCTTTAAGGTATATTAATTTAACACACATTAAAGAGGAAACTGACAATACAGATCTATCAGGTGAATTGGCTTGTGCCGGTGGATCATGTGAGATAGCAAGCCTATAATTAAAACAATTATTATGAAAAAAATGTTAATGAGTCTTACTTTAGCTGTACTATGTACAATTGGAGTTACTGCTCAAGAAAAAGGTGACTGGTATATTGGTGCCGGAAACATTGCTGACAAAGCTTGGACTGAATGGTCTATAGCTCCAACAGTTGGTTACGGAGTAACTGACAGGTTGATGGTTGGCTTAAATGTATCCCAATCTGATTCTACAGTAGACATGACATACGATCTGCACGCTAGATATTATGTTAGAGGATATTTTGTCTACGTAGCAACAACCGGTTTTAACACCGAAGACATGAGTTATGGTATTGGTAAAATGTTTACTTTCCACAAGGGAGTATATGTTGATCCAAAAGTAGTTTACAACGCTGTTGATAAAACTACAAACCTAATGTTAGGTGTTGGTCTTAAATTTTAGTATTAACTTAAACAATTAGAAAATTATGGAAAAAGTAATTAGTTATTTAACAGGATTTTTTGGTGGATTAGTATCAGTAATGATAGCTCTTGTACCAGTATCAATCCTATGGGTATTACTTACGGGTTTACCTGTGTTCGGAATGGACATTATTGGAAACTTCATGGGAATGGTAACAATACTAGGTGACAACGGGTTTGTCGGACTATTATCGTTACTATTTATTATGTGGTTCTTCATAGGGAAGGAGTAATAAAATCGAGTATTAAATTAAATTAAATTAAATTATGAGTTTTAATCAATTAAGTAATTCTTTTGACGGTTTACAGAACGCAATTAATGATTGCCAATCTGATGTTACAAAATTCGTTGATGGAAATAATTCCGCTGGAACGCGGGTTAGAAAGGCTATGCAAGAAGTTAAGCGTTTAGCCCAAGAAGTTAGAGTTGAGGTTCAAGCACAAAAGAACAAGCAATTCTAAACCATTTTGTTTTTAAAAAGAAAAGGGATCATCTTTCGATGGTCCCTTTTTTTATCCATAATATTAAGTAATTATTAAATTACCATATATTTAGTTTTTCTATTTTCACGATAAGCCTTTAAACATCTTCTTCTGTTATCGTTTTCAGATACATAACTTATATGTACCCAATCAGGATTGTCATCATCTCCAAACTCCCATATCATTTGGTCAAAGTCTAAATTTTCTTTAATGAAATGATACATTTCGGCGTTTGTAGCTCTACCAAACGTATCATCAATGTCCATAGCTTGACCATGACAATGTTGTGACTTAGCACTACCGCCAATAGCAGTATTAAGATCTGGTGATCTAAAAAAACTATTAATTTTTATTGGTCCTCCAACCCATATTCTTAATGGCTCAAATACCTCTTCAGCAATTAATTCCATATTATTTAACTGCTCATCGTTTGGAGTATTATCAATACCTTTGCGTGTCGCTGTTATACTATATGCTCCTTCCTTATAACTCACGTGTTTACTTATCATTCTTTTATAATTATTTTATTAAATAGTTTGTTGTTATATATTATTTGTAAATTGTATGTCCCAGATTGCAATTTAGACACATCTAAGACGTTTATATTTTGTTTGGATATAATCATATCCCCGAGGATATTAAACAAATTAACATCAACATTTTTATTTATGTTAATTTCATTCTTTGTTGGATTAGGATATACTATAATATTATCTTCTACGTTTCTAGATAATATAGGTCCAGTCCAATTGTTGGTACAATAGTCATGTGTACTTTGACACACCTCATCCCAAGCGTTATTACAACAATAATCATCTACTGATATTACCCAAGCATAACAAGGATCATTTAACCAATAGGGATTACCGGCACCATTAACACAACCAGCGTCGAAAAGACAAGAAACACTATCGTGAACATTAGCAAGAATATCATAATTGTATGCCGATTGGTCCATACATCCTTCAACAATTGTAATACACGAGCCGTTATCCGTGTTAGCGGTTGAATCGTAGTTAAGAGCGGTTGAATCAGTACATCCATAAATGTACGGTATACACGTGAAGTTTTCAGTGTTCGCAGTAGGGTCATAATTGAGCATCGAAGGATCAGTACAACCATAAATAAAAGGGATGCAGCTATTATTGTCAACATTTGCTAAGGGATTATAATTAAACATTAAACTATCTATGCAACCATATAATATTTCTATACAAGAACCATCATTTGTATTACAACTATCACAATAATTAAACATTATTGGATTTATACACCCATATATAACAGGAATACAAGAACTATCTAATGTGTTAGCTATGGGATTGTAATTAAACGCAGTAATATCTATACAACCTAGTATAACAGGTACACAAGAACCGTTATTTGTATTTGCTAAACTATCATAATTAAAAGCTGAAGCATCTGTACATCCAAATATAATTGGTATACAGGAATTATCACTAGTATTTGCAGCTGGATTATAATTAAACATAGTATCATCCATACAACCATATATAAATGGTATGCAAGATGAAGAATCATTTACGTTAGCAGATGAATTAAAATTAAATGCAGTAGAATCCATACATCCAACAATTATAACTACACAACTACCATCATCAACGTTTGCTAATGAATCATAATTAAAAGCCAGAGAATTTGTACAACCTAAAACAATAGGAACACAAGGTATCGATGTGTTCGCTAGTGGATTATAATTTAGCGCCGTAGAATCCATACAACCATAGACTGCTGGTATACACATATTACCACAATAAGGCATTGCAGAATATGTTGGCCATAGTGGAGCTTTAAAAGGTTGAAGTGCTCCTTGTCCATTATTATAAAACGGATTAGTTCCTTCTGATAATAGAGTATCTCCTAATGAACTTGTTAATAAGAATGAATTATGTAATGTTTGGAATGCTATTTGTTGAGGTGGTTGTTGTGGTCCTCCAACTTGGAAATAGTAAACCACTACTGGTTTGTCTGTTTCTAAAAGAAGTGGGAATGATTGTGAATAAGAACCAGGTCCCATTGTAAATGTCCAACTATTAGAACCTTGAGATACTCCTAAATATGAATTACCCCAACCATCACCACCATCATCTTCTATTTGTAGTGTATAATTACATATTGGGACTATATCCATTGTGGTTGCATAAGGATCATAATTAAATGCAGTTGAATCTATACATCCTAGTATATGTAAATTAGCGCAAGAACTATCATCAATATTTGCTAACGGATTATATTCTTGATATGCTGGATCCATACAACCAGGTATATTAACCGGTCCCGCACACGCTGGTGGCCATTGTCCACCTGAATAAGCTGTTGAACCAAAACCTGGATTAGGTAAACTCCAAATTGTATCTCCATTACAATCATATATAGTACAAGAACCATCAATAGTACCTCCTGTAGTTGAACCTGCTAAACCATCTCCATAAGAGTCATGTAATATAAATTCAAATCCTATTACACAATAAGTATAAGTAAATGTTTGGCCTACATCTCCAAAATCATATTCTCCCGCTTGAACCTCATCAATTGGTTGTCCATTAGTTATATCAATCAGCGTCCAACTTGTTTCACCTGGATAACCATCTAATGTTAAACTAATTGTTATTTCTGTTTCTAAAGAATCACACGCTAATATATCACAAGAACCATCATCATAGGTTGCCCATGGATTATAATTATCTGCTGTTGGATCCATACATCCTGGAATACACGAATATGGTGTATAAAATAATGTATCTGATAATGTACTATCTGCAAACATAACTTGGAAATACCTCTCCTCGTCCCAATTAGGTGGCTGTTGTCCACTACCCATGTAAATACCCCAAATACCATTATTAATGTTTACATTATATACTTGGTTAAAGTTTGCTGTTCCATAAAATATTTTAATTACATTACAATTAGGGTTTGGAGATGTTGTCCACTCATAATAAGTTAATACCTGAGAACCCACACATTGTTGAGTTGCCCAAGCGGTATCCCAACCTCCACAAGAAGGGAAAATACAAGATCCATCATTTACTGTAGCGGTTGAATCATAATTTAACGCCATGGGATTCATACACCCACTAGTTGGAGGGGCGCACGGCATTACATTCACCGTTGTATCTCTTAAATAAAACGATACTCCTTGTAATTGCCAGTCTATAATTAATCCTTGACACGTGTTACTCATTTCAAACCACGCAGGTTGAGATGAAGTCCACCCATCACCATAACTATCGTTTAATGTAACAAGATAATTACCAGAATTTACATCTACAGTAGTATCTAAAAACTGATAAGCAAACGCTGGTTCATGAAACATAACCGTATCTCCGGTTATAGTATCTTCTACTAAAAACCAACTATCTTCTTGGTGGCCGTAAAAATCGAATTGAACTCTAAAGCTTACCCAACTATCAGTTGTTTGTGATAATAATATTGTAGGTAATAATAATAATAGTAATAGTAATTTTCTCATTTAGAAATCGCTCATTAGTTGGTTATCTATTTCTTCTTGTACTTCCTCTCTTGTTGCTAGCATTTTAAAACTTAGATCTGCTTGAAATCTAGCAACCTCAACATCATCTTTAAATATTATGATAGTAGGTATAACTGCTATCTTGTGTTTTTTCTGTAATTCTTTTTGTGTATTTATATCTATATACGAAATGGTTTGACAATCTGTTAGTTCGCCGATCCAAGGTACTTCATTTGTTTTATTCCACTCTGCGTTAAATTGAGTAACTTGTACTTGTCCGAAAGCAGTTTTAGCTAAAATAACAAAGAAGATTATAAACATGTATGTTATAAATATCCTCCACGTTTCGTCTATATTTTTCATTTAATTTAATTTATTATTCGTAAAGTTTATCTTCTATCTTTTCAATAGACTTCTTTATTTCTTTCACGTCTTCCTGCGTGGTTAGAATAGTTTGTCTAATCATTTGATCTTTCATATCAAATTCCATTCTAGTAACTTCTGGTTCTACTTTTGGTAATTCTTTTGCATCAGCAATATCTGCTTGCAACATAAACCACATACTTATAATTGTTGCCATTGCAGCTCCGATAGCTATTAGGGTTTTTATACTTACCTTAAAACCACTGTCTTCGTTTAATTCTTTTGTCATTTTTAAAATATTACGTAATTAATTCCACATTTAAAATCATACCATTCGCGATTCCAGTATTTATTATATTTTCCTTCTGCAAATATACCTAGATTTCTATTCAATTTATACCCGAATATTAACCCACCCGAATAATCATACCACTGTCCACCTACACTATTATGATATGTAAACTCTCCTCCATCATTATAATGCAAGGGCATTAAATTACCCCAAGAATGTAACCAGAAACTCTTTTTATAATAATAAAAATCAAAACCAATAACTAATGATTGTTGTATTTTCTTATCTAATTCATCTCTTTTTCTTTCTACATAATCTGATAATACTTGGGGTATAACAACTGCTTCCCAAACCTCTGGGCTAGTAGCGACTACCTTACCATCTGGATCTGTATATATAGAGTTATATACATCTACTTCATACCCTTCTTGTAGTGCTAAATAAGTATAATGTAAATTACCATTATCTAATATCCAATCTGCTAATGGTTCATAACCATAAGGTTCTGCCAGTCTTTGAGCAGCTCCAATATTAAATGATAACTTGCTATTAAGTTTATATCTATATCTTTCCGATGCTTCAAAATATTCTACATCAGCAAAACCATCTTGTAAATATTCAACTTTTGCGGTAACATGACTTACACACATAGGGCCATCACAATCATCATCAGAACTATATCTAATAAAATGATGTTGATCTAAATAAGTAACCCCTTCTTGTCGTTTTATATCTGTCTCAAATAGATATTCAAAACCTTTTACTTTACCTACGGTAGCGGCATCACTATAATTAGATTCAGTACCATCATAAAATGTATTTGCTTTATTCTCATAACCAAACCTAGCGATCTTACGTATACCTAGTGTTATATTATAATCATAAGGTGTTTCAACAGTTTGTGTCGATAATCCATTGTTTACAGAAAATACATCTACATCTGATAATGATGTACCTCCATTTGCTGCTACATAAAATGTAGAGAATTTAAATAGCTTTTTAACAACTTGAGCTGATGCTAAATTTGATACTAATATCAATAATAATAATAATTTCTTCATATTCTTTAAATCACTTATAAATTGTAAATTTTACTGATGAGCATAACACTTACCGTTTTTATTTTCAGTTCTATTCTTACATCTAGGACCTTTACCTTTTCTTATATGAGCTGAACACTGAACCTCTCTAGCCTCTCTTTCTTTATTTTCTTTATCTTTCTGTATTTTGTTAAGTCTTTTTTTCTCTTCTTTTTTATTCTTTTTCTCTATCTCTTTAGCAGCTTTGACTCTCTGTGTGGACTCTTCAACAGCTTTATTTTTAACACCCATATCCCAAGTGTTCCAACCCATCAATAAAGCAATACGTTGCCAAGTTTCGTTATCAGAATTATTAGCTTCTAAAACGTTTTGTGTCTTTTGTATAGCTCTATCCAAAGGAATGTTGGTTGAAAAAGAGACAAAGTGACCAACACTATTCCAGACTGGATTATTTATATCAAACAAACTCATATCTTTTATTTCTTCTCCTTTATATTTTAGTGTTTTTAATCCACTATTAAGTTTTCTAGCTTTAGATCCAATAGGTGGTGATAGGTTTAAAAACTCTAAAACAACTTTACCTTCATCAGAGTTCCAACCCTTATCACTTTCTTGCATATACTTCATTATCATATTTTTTGTCGTAGCTACAATAGCACCAGTAACACCAGTACCTCTAAGAACAGAATCTAACATTGAATTAGCCACGGCAATTTCTTTGTCAACTTTCTTTTCATCTTCATCATCACCGCTAAACGCTATCGCAAATAACCCTTTTTGTAAAGCAGAGAATATCATATTTTGAACAGCACCGTAATATATTATTTTAGAAATATGAGTTTTTGCATCACCCCTACCGTTAGCTAAGTCTAATACAGCTTTCTTCATTAACCTAGTATATTGCATCGGTGTATTTTGGAACGCTAATATCAATCTTCCAAGAGGTGAAGCTTGTTGTGACGAAATCATATCAGGTCTAGAAGACTGTTGAGTTTCTTCTGCAATAGCCTGAAACTCATTCCAAGCTTGACTTTGAGCATCGGCTTCACTAACACCTTGTTTCATAAGATCAGCTATTCTATTTCTGTAAAATGTAGCACCACCAGCAGCTATAGCAAAACTATCCGCGATTTGAGTAGGAGTAAATCCTAATTTTATCATTTTTGCAAATATAGCTTTATATGGGTTTCCACCACCAGAAGCAGCCTCTGCTAATTCAGCATGACTAACAGAAGTTCTTAAGCCAGATCGTCTAGACTTTAACATGTCTGAGTTAAATATATATGCAAAATCTTTGCAAAATTGTGGTATATTAGCAACTGCTTTAGCTGCTCTAAGTGGATTATTAAAACTCCAATTTACAAAGTTAACTGTTGATAGTGTTTGCAACACAGCTGACCGCATGTTAAGGAACATAATAGCTCCAACAGAATTGTTTACCCAATTAGCAAACTGATTTGTTAATCTATTAGCGCCAAAAGTTCTATTTGTACCATGTTCCATTCTCCAAAGAGAATCTGTTAATGCTTCTCTAAACTTAGTACCATATATAGCCTCGATCTTGTTCATATTTGGACCTACTAGTTGGCCATTTTTCCATTCTCCAAACATTTCTTTTCTATTAGCTATAAATTCTGCTAATGCTTCTTTTCTGTTTAACCCTTCGGTCATATTGTATAAATCAGTGGCTATAGTTTCCGTTGTCCAATATTGACCGGGGTTAGGATAAACGCCACCAGCTACTTGATTTAACCCATTCGCATACGCAACAAGATTTGGATCACTTTCTACAGCTTTTACCATATTGGCTTGATCTGTTTTTGATATACCAGGTATATCTATACCAGCTTTTGTCCAGTTGTAAACCCTTACAGCTGTGTCATAAGTAAAATCTCCCGTAGGTATTGTTTTATTTAGCGTCTTATTAACACCTTTAAACCTTTTATTTAATGCTTTTAAATCGGTTGCTACTCTTTGTTTAATACCATCAAGTACTCTAGTTGCTCTAGAAAAAGGATCTAGTAAAGTCTTTTTGAAAAAATCCAGTTGAGCTTCTCCTTTCTTGCCTTTCCCTAAAAACTTATATAATAAACCTTTAAAATCTTCCGCTGATGCTGGTATAAACCAATCCCATTTACCTTTTTGTTGTCCACGTTTTCTAGCTTTAGCATCTGAGAACGTAGCTTCTTTTTTCATACCTTTAGTATCTTCTAACACTTGGTTAAACTCATCAGATACTTTACTGAAATATGTTGTTTTTGCTTGTTGTATTTTAGACTTAACATCCATTTGATCTAAAACATTTTTTACCGCTTGTACGTTTTGTAAAGCATCATCTGCAAAATATATATCGTTATAACCTTCACCAACTTTTTCAGCCATCCAAACCGCCTTAGCGTCAGCCGTTGAATTAGCTAATCCAGTTATATTTGCTATAGGTATATTTAATCCATTAGCTTTTAAGAAAGCATGTATTGCTGGTGCGGCTTGCATTGGTCGAGCTGTTAATATAAACATGTTATCAGTACCAAACTTCTCAGCTAGTTTTAAAGCTTTATTAAGTAAAGGTGCGGGTTTACCATCAATAACTTTATTAAACTCTGAGAAATCAAAAGTATATCCTTCTGCTAGTAAATCCTGATATGTACTAGCATATTGTTCTGCGTTTAACTTTCCTTTAGTTCCATCTGGAGCTGTTGTAATGATATTAGATTTAGTAGTAGCTAGTGTATCATCAAAATCTAATACAGACATACCTTGTGAAGGTTGGTTAGGTACTCTTGAAAACATTATAGCGTTATCTACAATAGCAACAGTCTCTAGCTGTTGATCTAATGTCATATCATTACTTAATAGCGGATAAGCTTGTGTTAATTTATTTTTGATATTATTGATCTCACCTATGTTTTCCATAGTTTTTACAAGTTCGACAGCCGCTACTTTAGCTTGTGCTGGGTTTGCGTGTTTAGATATTAATTTATCAAAAGCATTTCCAGCATCTACGTTGTTAGATACAATATCTGTATTTTTAGAAAAGTAGGTTGTATTATCACCTAAAGCAGTTTCAATATTATTCACTACAGGCGCTGTTAATTCTCCTCTTCTAACTTTATCAATAGCTAGTTGTGCAGCTATAACATCACGAGCAGTTGCATTATACCCAGGTAGTAATATATCTTTTAAAGCACCCGGTATAGTTACTAGTCTAGTCCAAATATTACCACCAACACTACCTGTTTTCATACTTACCCCATCAATTATAAGGCCGTCCATAGTTTCCTGTATATCTTTGTTTAATAACACCCTAACGTAGTCTTTTAGTTCGCTATCAACTTTACTATCAAAAGTACCATCCATCATGTTTTTCAGATTCGAGGTTGTAAACCCAATTAAAGACTTCATATGCTCGTCGTGTCTTTCTTTTATTCTCTGAAACTCTTCAACACTAACTGGCTGAACAACGCCTTTAGTTACTTTTATTTGAGGATATAGCATTGCTGCGGCAATCTGTTCTTTTAATTGCTCTACAGTCACTTCTAACCCTTCGTTATCTATTCGTTCTTGGAGTTTTTGATCTACTAAACGTTGCACTCTAGCTAATTCAGCACCTTTTATTCCTGGGTTTGCACCAGTTAATATAGCACCAAACGCTCTTGCATCTTTGCCTTCGACTCCGTGGTACCTAGCTACATTCTCTTGAGTAGTAGTGCTAATAACTGATTTTTTTGTTGTACTACCGTGTATTGATACACCGATAATAGGTGCTCCACCTCTAAGTAATCCTTTTGCAAAGCTACTATTCATTTTGAAAATGGTTGATACCATTTTACCTCTCCTATTTCTTCCTTGAGCACTTCCGTCGTTTATAAAATTATTAAAACTTGAAAGAAGATATTTTAATGCTTTACTAGTTTCACTTTGACTAAAACCAGCATCTGTAATAGCTTTATTAATTAATTGATTTGCTTTCTGAGGGTTGTTTTGATTTTCATTAGCTATTTTTTCAATCTTTTTTACTAAAGTTGTAGTTACACCAACTTTGCTAAAATCAATATCAGTACTAGGATCTACCGTGTTACCAGCTTCTCTATTTTTTATTATCTCACTAGTCATTTCTTTTAAATCTTCCATTTTTAACACGCCTTTTGCGTCGTTATGGAAAGTGTAAAGAAATGCTGTGTTTTTTAATACTGCCGTAGGTAAAGTTTCCATGAAACTTTTAATATCAGTTTTAAATATTTGAACATCAAGAGCTTTATCAGGATTTTTATTGGAAAAATCATAAGGACTAATTGGTTCTAGATCTGGATTTTTTTTGAAAAAGTCAGTCCAATTATTAATACTCTCGCTTGGCATAATTTTACTAATAGCTTTTTTCAAGTTATCAAGTGTTATGCCAAATATTTTAAATTTAGACGCCTCGGCCATCACCACCTTCCCTATGTTACCAAACTCAGAAATAGGAATATTAAGATCGTTAGCCAGCTGTTTAATACCAGCTTCTGGATACGCCATGAACTGAGGGTTAGCCTCTAAATAATCAAGAGCTTGCTTTACTCTTATTGGATTTACATTAGAGTCTACAGATATTATTTTACCAGTCACCGTGGGCACTTTAGCAAAATATAAATCAGATTTACCATCACCAATAACTTTTATAACTGAGAATGGATTAGTTGCATTTATTAAAGCATTTTGTCTTATAGCTTGATTACACGCTAACATTGCTCCTTGTATAGGAAATGCTCTTAGCATGCCGTCAACACCTCTAGCAGTGTTATTAGGTTTGCCTCTATGTATACCTAAATTTTCTTGAACATGTGTCTTGTTTATATTCTTTTGTTTAACTTGAAGTGGTAAACCAGCCGCGCTTCCAGTTTTAGCTTTTTTAGCCGCAGCAGTTTTTCTATATAGTAAATCTGTTTTACCTGTTTCAGGATTAACCATGTTTAGTAAAACTCTAGGTACTCCAGTGGCAGTTCCACTAGCGGTATGACCATCTGGTAAACCAGATACATTTGCGTCTGAATTAAGCAAGAACATTTGTTGAGCAGACCCTCTTTGTTCTTGGTTTAAATCAGAATCATTTATAAGTTTATCTATAGGTATACCATAAAGATCTGCAAATATTTGTAAAACAGGCTTTAATTTACCTTCTGTTAATAGTTTTTTAACACCCTTATATGTTAGTCCATCTATGTTTACATTAGCATCAGCAACATTTTTAGTAATAACCTTACTTACAAATCTTTTATTTACTTCGTTTAAGTTTATCTCAGTATCTTTAGGTACTAATTTATTCTTTATAGCTTCGGCTAATTCGTTCTGTACTTCAACAAGAGCATCGTTATAAATATCTGGATTAGCTTCTACTAGATTTTCTATTCTACCATCTGGAATGGTTAAAGAGTTTACAAACATTCTTTTCCCTTCTCTTTCTATAGGAGTATCACTATCATCAACAGGATCTATTTTAGTTTGTTTTTCTACTTTTTCCTTAACACCTTCTTGCTCTATAGATTGAACAATATTACCATACTTCGGGTTCTTTTGAAGAAATCCTAGTAACCTAGCGTCAAGTATAGACTTACCACTTGCTGTTGGCGATAGTAAATAAGCCATCACGCTTTCGTAAGGTTTTCCAGTTTCTTTATTGATCATCTTTAAAGGATCAAAGCCATCTATTAAACCTGTTAAACCTCTTTTGTCATCAGCTATGAAATCTAAGGCTATATCAGCTTTTTCAGCAGTTATACCCTCAATGTTTTTTAATCTCCCTAGAACGTTCCCCTCGAGTCCGTAAGCCATCTGGGCAGCTAATCTTTTTCTTATTCTATCATTACCCCATCGAGATTTATTATCTTTATATATTTGATCAGTTTCTTGATACACTTTAGATTCATAAACCTCACCTTGATCTTTAGGAGCATCAACTTTTTTACCATCAACTAATTTGCCAATAGCTCCTTTATCTATAACTTTATTAATAGCTCCGCTTTCATATCCTTTTTCGATGCTATCATTAAAATCTTTTACAAAATTATACACGTCTCTACCATTATTAAACTCAATTCTTCCAAGCCAAGAATCAGAATGGTTGTTTTGGAAATACCTACGTATAGTATCACCCATTTTAGTAAATAAGTTTTCGTTATATTTTACATCTCCATTTTTAATAGCTTCTGATAAAGTTGTTATTACTTCCTCTCCTTGCATATCCATGCCCTCGTAAGCATTAACTTTACCTATAAAATCTTCACTAACCTTACTAGCATTATTATTAATATCATTTATTAAAGCGGTACCCATTGCTTTTTGTGTAGCAGGATTTTTCTTTATAGTCGCCCAAAGAGCGTGATGCATAAACTCATGCATTGGCGTTGTAACATTGTTTTTGTCTATATTAACATCTTTATTAATGTGTATAACAGAATTACCATCTTTGTTTGTAGATATATAACCAAACTCTGTACTCATTGATTCTATTTGAGCTCTTGCATTTGTTACGTTAGCTAGCTCGTTTCTTGCTTTAATAGCATCTTGACTATCCGGATCAAGATCTTTTAATCTATTTTTCCAACCTTCAATCTCAGCATCTAAAAACGCGGCATCAGCCGCTGTTGCCTCCGCTATTTCAACACCAGTTTGTTCTTGCATTTCAACAGTTCTACCTTCTCCACCTTCTTGCTGTTGTCTTTCATTAAAAGCATCTATTTTTTGTTGTATCTTTTGTTTTTCAATTTGATAATTTGCCTCAGCTTCTTCAGCTGTATATTCAGCGAGTATACTCTCTTTGTATTGATTTAATTTATCTACTTTATCTTGTAGTCTTTGAGCTTCTTTTTTCTTTTTCTCAGGTGTCATTTTCTCATCAACAGCTATAGCTTCAGCTTGTTGTCTGAGTTTTAATATATCTGATTCGGTTTGTATAAGTTGGTTTTTTTCATTATTTGATAATAAATCTACTTTCTTAATTTCTTGTGCTAGAATATTATTATTATCTAATATTAATTGATTTTTCTCTATTTCATATGATTGCTTTAACCTTGGATCGATATCACTTTTAATCATTTTCTCTAAATCTAATACCCTCTGTTGATTCTCACCTATTCTTTGATTAGCGTCTGCTGTTGTAAAAGCATTAGTGGCAAAATTCTTCATTGCCGGCATTTTTATAAGACCAGATATCATTGCACCACTAACGAATGATTCCGGAACACCATCAAATATACTAGTTAAAGGTTTATCAGCCCATTCACCACCTCTAAATCTATTTGCCGCGTTTTCACCTATAGTTGCCAAGGATTCAGAAAAACCTTCTGTGAACATATCAACACCAGTTCGTTTTAAGACAGACGCAACGCTTTTTTTCGTAAAATTGTTAAATCCTAATTTAAAAGCACCATTAGTCATACCACTAACCGCGGCCATTTGTCCAAATGTTACTTGTTCTGAAATAGCTTCTACAGCACCTGTTGTCATTGCTATACTATACAATTGAGCGTTAGAGTATAGCGGCTTACCATCAACACTGGGATACGCATCCATTTCTTCTTGCATTTCTCTAAACTTACCACCAGCTGCTGGTACTAACATAGCGCCAATTTGGAAAGCTTTTGTAGCTTTCATTCCTAATGATAAATAACTTGACATCCCGCCCGTAGCATACATTAATGCTAATTGCGGTATTTGATTACCAAGCATACTAGCTGTCCACTCACCAAAGTCGTATATACCATTCATTTCATCAAAACTAGACGGTTGCTGTACACCATCATTCCATTCTTCTTCCCATTTATTAAAACCATCATGCATAGCTTTTCGTTGCTCAGGAGATTGAGCCGCTTGTAATCCCCAACCAGGAATTGCAGCAGTCGTTAACGCTTTAGCCCACATTGGAGAATCTTCGTTTATAATCGCTCTTAATGGATTGAATCTATAAGAAAACTCTTCAGCGCTTTGTAACAACCCAGCCGTTCCACTAACAATACCATGCGCTAGTAAAGACCCTCCAGTATAATTTTTATCTAATAAATCTGCATAAAGAGAGAATTTTTCCAAATCTTCTGATTGCGCTTCCACGCTTCCAAGAACCTCATTATATGCACCCACTAAGTTCTCTCTTTTAGAGTGTAAGGATTTAGCTGTTTCATTTATACCCGCTAACTCATCTTGTAAAACACTCATTTCTTCATTAGCTTTATCAACCTCTTCTTGGCTTTTAAAATCCCTACCTTGTATTTTTTTTAGGTTTGCAACAATTACGTCTGCTCTTTTACCCATAGCTGCCGTTTCCTCATCTATAGATTCTAATTCATTACCAATAAGAACTTGTTGTTTTAATGACTTTTGAAAATTACCACTTAATTCTTTGTATTGGGTTTCAGTTTTAGAGAATAAATCTCTTTGAGCATCAGATCTAAACATGCCAAGAGTTTCTGTCCAACTAGTATCAAGTCCTGTTTCCCCTCCTTCTTCGTCTATAAATTTATTTACATTTGCTACTATTGCCGCTTGTTCTTGGGGTTTTCTTAAATGCTCTAAAACATTTTCTTTAACATCTTCTCTTGTTATACCAGATAATATTTCTTTATATTCAGGTGTATCTAAAATATCACCAGTGACTTCGTTAGGTAACATTTTATTTTTCCTTGCATATTCTCTTTTTGCTTTCTGCTCTTTAAAAGCATCAACGGTTTTTGCAAAAGTATCGTGACGATCTTTAAACAACGCTCGGTCTTGACCAGCGTCCGTAACTGCTTTACCACTACCTGCTTGTATACTTAATTGATTGCTAGTAGTTTCAGAAACAGCACCCTGCTCTAATAGTTTGTATGGATCAAATTCTTCATTGTCTGATTCTTCTTGTCCTTCGTTAGCGTAATCGTCAAAGCTGTCATAATTATCACTTACATTAACAAAATCATCCCATTGGGAATTTAAATCCAATTCAATTTCTTCTCGTTGACCTTCATTAACCACCGTAGCATCCATAAACTCATCTACATTATCTCTTTTACCAGCGTGATTAGCTTGGATAAACTCATTTAATTTAGCAGCCATTCTGTCATCAGATCCAAATATTCTCCATTGGTCAAGCGGTATTTCTAACTCTTCACCATTCTTTGCAGTAACTGTTACATTGTCAAACGTTCCAGATTGATTAAATTCAAAACCATATTGACGATATTTAGCGTTAAGTTCAGGTATAGCCTCTTCTTCTTCTTTACGTACTAAACTCGCGTCAACAAGCGGTATTTCGCTTTCAGAATTTAATGATTTTATTAATTCTTCATCTTCTACAACACCATCTCCAGCTCCTTCAAAACCTATATCATATACCCAATTACCTGCTTCATTTTTATAATAGTCTTGTGATTCTCCTTCTGGATCAAGCATAGTTACACTATTATCTTGGTTAAGACTGTAATTAGTCTCTTTACTAAGATCCTTCATTTGACTATAATATTCGGGGAGTTGGGTTTTGTGGAAACTATCTTTATCGACTAGTTCTGGCTTAGCACCAGGAGTGATGTTCATCCAGCCGTCTTTAGTGTATTTGTATTCATTACCATCTGAAGCGGTGAAGGTTTCACCTTCTTCACGGTTTTCTGAAAAATCATGAAGATTTTTAGCGGTACGTGCCGCCTCTTTTTTTTGTGCTGTTTTTTTAGCTTCTATTTTTCTACGTTTATCATCTTCTATTTTCTGCTTTTTAGCTTTCATTTTCTTTAAAACGTAAGCCATCTCTTGTTTAGAAAGCCCTGCTTCTCTCATTTTTGTATAGACATCTTGATAAGAAGTTGGATCAAAATCAGGTTGTTCAGGTGTAGGTTGTTCAAGCGTTGAGTCTACTCCACTCTGCGTTGTACCGTCTGATACAGTATATTCAGTATATTGCTGTTCTTGTCTTAAAGGAGATCTATTCATATTATATTATATTCCAAGTTCTTTCATAAATTCATCAGCATTTTCAGAAGTTGATGATTTAATTTGTTCTTTTTTAATAGCATTATACTTATCACCTATTTGATCGTAATTATTTTTCATATGTTGGGTTAGATAATTAGTCATTAAATCTCTAGTGTTATCTTCGTTATATAAATCATTTTCAGGATTAGTATAAGCTTCAACAATTTTAGCTTTATCTGCAGGAGTAAGATACTTAACTTCATCAGCACTTAATTTACCATCATTATTAAAATCTAGTTGTCTTTCCATAGGTTGACCATCATCACCTTTAATTTCTATAACTGTATTTGGATCTAATCCTAAAGAAGCATAATCTATTTTTGCTAATACAGGAGACTCTAAAAGATTTTCCTTAAAACTTTTACCATCACCAAGTATATCGTCGTTTGCTAAAGAAACCATATTCCCAGTTCTGAGCACTTTAGATATATGTCTTTTCGTTTCGTCTTCATCCCAACTGCTTATAGCATTATTAACAGAGGCATCAGTTACACTATTACTCTTTATTTTATCTCTTAATTTTTGTAAATCATTTATACTAACAACATCTTCTTGAGATTCGTGAAGTTTTCGCTCTATATCATTCTTGTTTATCCATTTTCCATTGTATTTAATTTCTACACCATATGCATCACCATCTTCTGTAACTCTGACCTCTGTTTTTGGGTCCATTATAGCCTTTAGCATGTTTTGATCTTCCGCGTTTAAATTTTTTATCAAGTTAGGTGATTCTTTACCATCTACTGTCTTTGTATCAAAAGTAGATGCTATTTCTTTTCTTAAATCTACCATTTGACTAGTTGTAGTGCTTAAAGTGTTTAATTTACCTAAAAGTTTAGTTGCCTCTGCCTTATCACCTCCTTGTACAGCTTGATCATATGCATCTTGTAATCCGTTAATTGTTTCTCCATACGCATCATATGCTTGTTGGTTTAAACTACCTCCTGTTTCTAATATGTTTGTTGCTAATTCTTCTCCTTCTTTTTTACCATCAGCTATTCTTTGTTCTTCTTTAGCTTTATTAGCCTTAATAGTATCAATCATCTGTCCAGCACCTTTAGATATACTATCCATTGCT
>Ga0208011_1000217_pt1 | contig 24701 bp, 34 predicted proteins | sample 7_EtaG_FD_184080 | JGI IMG/M metagenome (GOLD analysis project Ga0208011, IMG submission 184080) | Marine viral communities from the Subarctic Pacific Ocean - 7_ETSP_OMZ_AT15161 metaG (SPAdes) (version 2) | ecosystem: Environmental > Aquatic > Marine > Oceanic | place: Pacific Ocean | collected...
GACCAGCATCTGTTACTTTAATATTAGATCCTGATACTGTATAAGTACTACCTATACGACTTGCATCTGTATAAGCTCCATTAACTGTTAGCTGAGTTGAACTCGTCATACGGTGGGTTAAATCGGCCCGTGCTATGGGTGCCGTCATCAAAATCATACCGAAAAGTAGCAAAGAGGCTCTCTTCATATTTAACTATACTGGGTCGTACCTATATTTATGAAGAAAAAATTTGGTAAGTATATACTACTATGAGACCCACTATATGTGGGGTGGTTGACAGTATTAGGCGGTTAACCATATTCTCAACTGTCACAAGCCTCTTTGACAGCATCAAATTAATACTCTATAATAGAAACTGTCACACTACTAGTGTGCCAGTTGTATAAATAACTTAACATTAGTAGACCCCTGAAAGATCATAAGGTCTCGTATGTAAGTATCACGATGGCTTGTCGAGCCGTCTATCATCCGTAGGTTAAACTCTACGAGACAAATAAAACTATCATGTCTATTAAATCAACAATCGCAGCTCTTGCTGCAAGTCCATTCCTCCTCGCTGGTGCCGCTTTTGCTGGTCCTTACGTAAACGTAGAGAGCAATCTTGGTTATCCTGATGGAGAGTACAGCTCTACAACCACAGATCTCCACATCGGTTACGAAGGTGACCTTAGTGAGTCTGCTGCATTCTATGCTCAGGTTGGTCCTGCTTTCGTTCATGCTGACAGCACAGACGACACCGAAACAGAATTCTCTGGTAAGGTTGGCGTAAGTGTTGCTGCTACTGAAGATCTCGGTATCTATGGCGAACTTGCTGGTATTTCCAACGAAGACTCCAGTGGAGACGACATCGTTGACTGGTCTGCCAAGATTGGCGCTAAGTTCACATTCTGATCTTTAATCAGATAACACTAAAAGACTCCTCTTTGAGGGGTCTTTTTTTTATGTTAGAATGTCATATATAAATGAGGTTTATCTTTTAGGAATATGAAAAAGTTTCTATCAGTCTTAGCTACACTTCCTTTTTTAGCATCTCCCGTATTTGCGTCTGATCGTTTGAGTGGTGCAGGTGCTACATTCCCTTCACCACTTTATACTAGGTGGTTTAGGAATTATTATAAAGAAACAGGCAATCGAGTTAACTATCAGGCAACAGGTAGTGGATCCGGTATTCGTCAATTCTTTGGAAATACCTTAGACTTTGGTGCATCAGATGATCCTATTACAAAAGATTCATCGGATTTAATTCAAATTCCAATTACTGCTGGTGCAGTTGTTCCTGCATATAATAAACCAGGATGTGATTTAAAGATAACACAATTTCAATTAGCAGATGTATATCTTGGTAAGATTACTGATTGGAAAGATCTTGGATGTGAATCAGGTAAGATTACTCCCATATTTCGTTCAGATGGATCTGGAACCACTGCTGTATTTACTGCTTCTCTTGCTGCTTTTTCTCCTGAATGGGAACTTAAAGTGGGGCATGGTAAATCAGTTCAATGGCCAATTGGTATAGGCAGTAAAGGTAATGCTGGTGTTGCAGGATCTATTAAGCAGACTCCTGGTGCTATAGGATATTTAAATTATAGTTATGTTAGAGGTGGTAAGCAACAAGAGGCTGCTATTCAGAACAAAGCAGGTAACTATGTTAAAGCAACGAAGGATAATACAATTGCAGGACTTAGTGAGGTTCAGTTGGATGACAGACTCATTGGTACTAATTCTAATCCTGCTGGCGATAATTCATATCCTATTATTTCATATACATGGATCCTTGCCCGTCCAGAGCATCCTAAAAATGATGCTATGAAGAGGGTGTTTAAATATATGTTGAAAAAGAGTTCCCAGGATTTAGCAGATACTCTTGGATATATTCCTCTTCCTGAAAGTATTCGTTTAAAATGTTTGGAGACTGTTGAATTTCTTAAGTAAATCTTATAGGTTTTATTAATGTTGCTTTTGGACATCACGAAATCATAACACTAGTCTGTAGCAACGATTACAGAAGTGTTCGTACTGATACAATATAATAATATATAATTTGATCTTTGCATTATTTTAATGGAAATCATATTTATTCTTGCCGCTATTTCTAGTGCCGCATTCGGTGCTTATAAACTCACTCCTAAAAAATGAAAAAATTTTTAAAATGGATTAAGAGATGGATTGATTTATCACATCCAGAGCCATGGAATAGTATGGTATAATAGTCTAATATGTTCTTTCTTATAAAGAGGGTCTATTATAATAAAAAAGTTTTATACATAATAAAAGGAAGAAGGTGTTGTGAGAAGTCAACTTTAGTATTCCGAAGAAATGAATTAGTAGCAGATTTGATAGAATAAAATGCAAAATTTAAGGATTAGGTGTAATTCTTGTGGGAAGGAATTGGAGGGACGATCTGGTAAGACATATTCATGTGGTTGTCCTAATATGACAACTATTCGTGATAATAAGATTGCGGCTCGTGATATGTCTAATGTTGTTATGTTGAATTCTGGTGTCGATAAGGAAAGAGATAGTCTTACTCCTAGTGATCTTCAATGGCAAGAGGAGAGGCGTAAGAGAAAAGTACGTCGATTAGACTTCGAAATCAGATAAATACTTATTACCTATTCATATAACCTGTCGTGTAACTTTAGGCGGGGAGGTTTAGGAGAAGCATTTTCAAAACTAAATGGGCGATAAGATCCAATCCGAGTTAAAGGAAGTTCAGAAGAAATTAGAAGAAATCGAGAAGAAACAAGAAATGTTAAATAAGATCCAACAAATGGATCGTGATCGTAGAGAGAAAAGAGGGGAGAGACCTATCAGTCATAGTTACGAAATGATGTGATATAATATAGATAGATAAGAAATATCTATACATAATGTCACCTGATAGACACGACATTCCATTCATAGGAGACTTCTATACAAAACATGAAGTTGATAAAATGATTGCAGATGCTCTTGAAGAAGCAAGAGCAATTGATGAAGCATCAATGCGTGATCATAATTTCAAAGCAACTATCATTAGTATGATTCTTGGGTTCATATGTCTTGCTCTTTTTGTTGATGGATTGTTAAGGATACTTGGTATCATCCCACCATTTATGGATCTGGATGTAAGTATTGTTGATAAGATTGTGGAGAGAGTAGAGCAGGATGTTATACCACAAGTTCAAAAGTATCAACGTTATATACCAGGAATTTAATGGGAATGGGAACTATCGATACATCACCTAGTTCTATTAGAATGTTTGCTGTTCTGGTGATGGGTTTAATATGGTTTTATATTTTATGCCATCCACCAGAACAAGATTAAAAATACTTGACTAGATACCATGTATCCAGTATAATAGTAAGGCAAACTATTCAAAGCAATGACGCTTACCTCTAAATTTAAGAAAGATATCAGTATTCTTCGTGCTGCTGCTAACCGTGAAACTTATCTTGATGTAAAAAATCCAAAACTTTATAAAAAAGTTCGTCGATTTTATATAAATGAAGGAGTGGAATTTACAGAAGACACTCTTGAAAATTATGAAATTCTAATGGATTGTATATCAGAAGATCTTCAGGCAGTGGAGGTATTATAAATGCATTTAAAAGTTCCTTATGTTCATTATCGTTCAGTTATCTCATCGCAAATTTGTGATGAGATAGTTGATAATGGTAGAAAAGGATTAGTCGAAGCACGAACTAATAAACAGCAAGATGTTAGAAAAAGTCAAGTTGCTTGGTTAACGGATAAACGCATATATGATTTAGTTCTTCCGTATATTAAGGATGCTAATCAAAAAGCAGGATGGAATTGGTTTTTTGATCGTATTGAACCAATTCAATTTACTAAGTATGGATTGAATCAGTTTTATGATTGGCATCCTGATGGTGGATCTGATTTTTTAAGTGTATATAAAAATCAATCTGATTCTGGTAAAAATGGTAAGGTTAGAAAAATAACTGTAACTATAAACCTTGTTGATAGTAGTCAGTATGGTGGTGGTGATTTGCAATTTGATCTTGGTGCTTCAGGTGGAGTTAAAACTTGCGATCAAATAAAACCTAAAGGATCTATTGTTATATTTCCTAGTTTTATACCTCATAGAGTTAAACCCATAACAAAAGGTATTAGGTATAGTTTAGTGATGTGGGCGATAGGTAAACCATGGCAGTGAATCAAAAACCATGGGGAACGACAGAAGTTCTCCTGGATCAATCAGATTATAAAGTTAAAAAGATTTTTGTGAAAGCAGGAGAAAGATTTTCTCTTCAGTATCATAATCATCGCCAAGAACATTGGGTTATTATTTCGGGTATAGCATACATAACACAATATGGGGTTGAGTCAACAATAAGACCTGGTGAACATGCCTACATACCTAAAGAAAGTATTCATCGTCTCTGTGCTGGTATAGATGGCACTACATTTATTGAGATCCAACGAGGTGAATGTAGAGAGGATGATATTGTAAGACTTGAAGATGATTATGGGAGAGCAACATGAGTTATGCGTTATTAAGTGTATCGGATAAGGAGGGGATTCTTCCGTTAGCATCTGCGTTACATTATGTTCATGGATATACTTTGATTTCTAGTGGTGGTACGGCTGCTGCTATTAAGAAAGCAGGTATACCCGTAATGACAGTATCTGAATATACTGGTTCTCCAGAGATATTGGGTGGTAGAGTAAAGACATTACATCCTAAAGTACATGGAGGTATTCTTGCCAAGAGGGGTGATCCTAATCATGGTATAGATTGTAAGGCAAATGGAATTGAGTTGATTGATGTTGTTGTGGTAAATCTATATCCATTTCAAGCAACTGTTGCTAGGGAAGATGTTACATGGGATGAAGCAATAGAGAATATTGATATTGGTGGTCCTACTATGGTAAGGTCAGCAGCAAAAAATCATACTTATGTTTCTATATTAACTAATCCTGAACAGTATGATGGGTTTGTTAAAGCATTGAATGATGATACTGTGAATGAATTACGTCCTCGATTAGCATTAGAGGCATTTAAACATACTGCTGAATATGATGCAGCAATTAGTACTTGGATGAAATCAAGATTATGACTCTTACTTTTTCAGAAATAACACGTGGTTTAGAGTTTAAACAATTCTTACGTTATGGTGAAAATCCTCATCAGGAAGCAGCATGGTTTACATTTCCTGATCAAGGATTAACTAATGCCAAGCAGTTGCAGGGTAAAGAATTAAGTTATAATAATCTTATAGATTTAGAGGCTGCAATATCCACAGTTCAAGAGTTTAAAGGAGAACCTGCTTCTGTTGTCATTAAACATACCAACCCTTGTGGGGTGGCAATAGGAGAGTCTATCTCTGATGCTCTTGTTAGATCACTGGATGCAGATAGGGTAAGTTGTTTTGGTGGAATTATTGCTCTCAATAGAGAGGTGGATGATGTATGTGCTATAGAGATATATAAAAGTTTTTATGAGTGTATAGTCGCACCTAGATTTACTGGACATGCACGAAAGATTCTTGCTGGTAAGAAGAACTTAAGATTGCTTGAATTGGATGTGGATGATATGCAATTATCTACGTATAACATTAAAAGTATCTTGGGAGGAGTTGTAGTACAGGAAAGGGACATTAAACCAGTTGATGTTGGTGATTGGACTGTATGTACCGAAAGACAACCTACCACTCAAGAGATGATAGATTTATTATTCTCATGGAAGGTAGTAAGACATGTACGTTCTAATGCAATTGTAGCAGTACGTGATGGTAGAACTCTTGGTATTGGTGCAGGACAAATGAATAGAGTAGGTTCATCTAGAATTGCATTAGAGGCAAAGGATGATATGAGTGGTGCTGCATTAGCAAGTGATGGGTTCTTTCCATTTGATGATACAATAAGGAAAGCAGCAACCTATGGTATTAAGGCAGTGATACAACCAGGAGGAAGTATCAAAGATGAAGAATCTATTACTGCATGTAATGAATTAGGAATTACTATGATATTGACTGGAGTACGACATTTTTTACACTAAATGAATTATGAAGATAGGATTTCAATGTAGTTCTTTTGATTTATTTCATGCAGGGCATGTAACTATGCTTAAGATGGAGAAGGAGTTGTGTGACTACTTGAAGGTTGCTCTTCAAGTAGATCCTACTATAGATCGTCCTGGAGTTAAAAATAAACCTACACAATCAATTTATGAACGTTATGTTCAATTACAAGCTTGTAAGTATGTGGATGAGATTCTTATATATGAAACAGAATTGGATTTACTTAATTTAATTAAGACACAAACCTTTCATATTAGATTTTTGAGTGAAGAGTATAAGGAGGTAGATGTTACTGGAAAACAGTATTGTATTGATCATGGAATTGAAATTCATTATCATTTAAGAAGACATACTTATTCTTCAACTGAGTTGAGAAATAGAGTTTATTTACTTGAAAAAGAAAAAAGAGATGAAAAGATAGTACATGATATACCACAATATGCTCCAGAACTTTTAGATAAGTATATGCAAAAATGACAATATTAGTTACAGGTGGCGCTGGATTCATTGGTAGTAATCTACTTTATACTTTAATTGATACGTATGAAGAGGATGTTGTATGTGTAGATAGTTTGACATATGCTGGTAATGAAAGGAATGTACCTGATTCTGTTTCTTTATATCCATATGATATTGCTGATAAAGTAGGTATTGATGAACTTTTTAAAATTTATAAACCAAGGTATGTTTTTCATTTAGCAGCAGAGAGTCATGTAGATAATTCAATTAAGGATTGTTCACTATTTATCCATACAAATGTAGTAGGTACGGTAAACCTCCTTAATGCAGCATTGGAGAATGGGGTAGAGAAGTTTATGCATATCTCTACTGATGAAGTATATGGTTCTATTGAAGAGGGATCATTTACAGAAGATACAATTTATGATCCTAGGAATCCATATTCAGCATCAAAGGCATCTAGTGATCATTTTGTAATGGCATATCATAATACATATGGACTTCCTGCTATTATTACTAATTGTTCTAATAATTATGGGCCAAGGCAGAATAATGAAAAGATGATTCCAAAGATAATATCTAATTTATTGGATGGTAAAAAGGTTCCTGTATATGGTAAGGGCGAACAGATTAGGGATTGGCTCTATGTTCAGGATCATTGTGAGGCATTAATAAAGATATGTAATGAGGGAACTATTGGTGAGAAGTATAATCTGGGTGGAGAGTGTGAGGTTAGGAATATTGATTTAGTTAAAAAGATAATTAATATTATGCAAAAAGATGAATCTATGATAGAATTCGTAGAGGATCGTCCTGGACATGATTTTAGGTATTCTACTGACATTACTAAAGTTAAAAATACTTTAGGATGGAGTCCTAGATTTACTTTAGATAGGGCAATTATTCAAACTATAGAATGGTATGAAAGTAACAGAAACAAGTCTACTTGATGCTTGCGTTATTGAAGTAGATAGGTATGAAGATGATAGGGGATTTTTTATGGAATCTTTTAATGAACAAAAGATTTCAAAAGAACTTGGATTTTATGAGTTTGTTCAAGATAATCATTCAAAATCATCTAAAGGAGTTTTGAGAGGACTTCATTATCAAATACAACATCCTCAAGGAAAACTTGTCAGGTGTATTTGGGGTGCTGTATATGATGTAATTGTAGATATTAGAAAGAGTTCTTCTACTTTTGGAAAGTCTTTTGGTATTAAATTAGATAGACCAGAATTATTACTTTGGTCTCCACCTGGGTTTGCTCATGGTTTTTATACTTTGACAGATAATGTAGAGTTTCTTTATAAGACTACTGATTATTATCATCCAGAATATGATAGAACTTTATTGTGGAATGATTCTACATTAAATATTGATTGGTGTTTGGATGGAGAACCATTTCTTTCTGCAAAAGATATTAAAGGAAAAACCTTTGAGGAGTGCGACAAGTATGAGTAAGATTTCTGTATATGGTTCTACCGGATTTATTGGTGGGACATTTTGTGGATTATATCCTGATAGTGTGATAAAGATTCCAAGAGAAGAGAGAGAACCTGATTCTCATGAAATTCTCTATTTGATTAGTACAACGACTAATCATAATATGTTAACAGATCTTACTTTAGATGTTGATGTAAACCTGAGAGTTCTTTTAGAAACTCTAGAGTATTGTAAGAATGAAAAAATTACTTTTAATTATGTGAGTACAGGATTTGTTTACGGTGCAGATATTATTGATGCTAAGGAAACAGATGTATGTGATCCTAGAGGATTTTATTCAATTACAAAGAGAACTGCAGAACAGCTTGTAACTTCTTTTTGTGAAGTGAATGAAGTTAATTATCGTATTATGCGTATTGCTAATGTATATGGGCAAGATAAAACAGTATCATATAAAAAGAATGTTTTAGGGTTTTTGGTTAGCTTGATGCGTGAGCATAAAAAGTTGACTTTATATAATAATGGTGATGATTTACGAGATTATATGCATGTAATTGATATCTGTCGTGCATTGAAAATTGTAATCGATAAGGGTGAATTGAATAGCATTTATAATATTGCAAGTGGTAAACCTTTACCTTTTAGGGAGATATTAGAAATGGTCAGAGATAATATTGGTAGTAGAAGTGAATTTATTCCTATACTTACACCAAGGTTTAATCAATTAGTTCAACCGAAGAATTTTTCCTTAGATGTATCCAAATTAAAATCTCTTAAGTTTCTGCAATCAGTTAGTTTGGAAGAGGGGTTGAAAATTATATGCTAATGATGTATAATATATACTAGGAGATTATGATTAGTTATGGGTCAGTATATTAAGAAGGCACTGGTATTAGGTGCTGGTGGCTTTATTGGAAGTCATATGGTTAAACGTCTTAAGTCTGATGGATATTGGGTACGTGGAGTAGATCTTAAGTCACCAGAGTTTTCTAAGACAGAAGCAGATGAATTTGTTTATGGAGATTTGCGTGATGTAAATTTTGTGAAGCGTGTTTTAGAATATAAAGGTGATGCTGGAAATTTTTATCATTCAGTTCCTTATCGTTATATTCATGCATTTGATGAGATCTATCAGTTTGCTGCTGATATGGGTGGAGCAGGATTTGTATTCACTGGTGAGAATGATGCAGAGATTATGCAGAATTCAGTTACTATTAACCTTAATGTATTAGAGCAGCAAAGGTTAATGAATGAGGAGAAAGGTAGGAATTATACTAAGATATTTTATTCTGGTTCTGCTTGCATGTATCCAGATTATAATCAACTTGATCCCAATAATCCAGATTGTCGTGAAGAATCAGCATACCCCGCATCCCCAGACTCTGAATACGGATGGGAGAAATTGTTTTCGGAACGTCTCTACCTTGCTTACGCTCGTAACCACGATATTTCCGTTTGTATTGCTCGTTATCATAATATCTTCGGACCAGAAGGAACTTGGCAAGGAGGAAGAGAGAAGTCTCCAGCAGCAATCTGTCGAAAGGTCGCTTATTTACCCGATGAAGGTGGATCAATTGAGGTATGGGGGGATGGAGAACAAACAAGATCCTTCCTCTACATAGACGAGTGTATTGAAGCAACAAGAAGATTAATGGACAGTGACTTCGTAGGACCAGTTAATATTGGTTCTGAAGAAATGGTTACTATTAATCAGTTAGTAGATACTGCTGCAAAGGTTGCCGAGAAGAATGTTGAGAAAGAACATATTGATGGACCTCTTGGGGTTCGTGGACGTAATTCTAATAACGATTTGATTCGTGATAAATTAGGATGGGATTATTCACAGACATTAGAAGAAGGTATTATTAAGACATATATTTGGATTCAATCACAAATTAAAGGAGATAAATGAAAATATACGATGTATTTCTCTTTGGTTATGAATTAGATTTACTAGAGATAAGATTAAATTTACTTGATCCATACGTTGATTATTTTGTTTTTAGTGAATCTAAATGGGCATTTTCTGGTATTGATAAAGGTTTAAATTATGAATCTAACAAAGATAGATTTGAAAAGTTTTCTCACAAAATTATTTACAATCAAATACCTGATCCAACAGAAGAACAATTAAACTTAATAAGTGCAAAATACAACATAGGGGGATATCCCACATTTCAAAGAGACGTATATCAAAAGGATAGTATAAAAAATGTTTTGAGTAATTATTGTGATAATAGTGATGTAATCTTATGGAGTGATTTAGATGAAATACCTAATCCAGATGTATTGAAAGATTTAAATTCTTTTTATGAATCTGGAAATGTTTATAACTTTGCACAAGATAATTATCAAGCTGCTTTGAATTGGTTTGAAACTAGTAGTTCTATATTCTCTCAAACACCCGACTTTGAATATGGTTCGGAAGGTCCAAGATGGATAGGAACTAAGATGTGTGATTATTCTATCTTAAAAAAATACTCTCTAACAGATATGAGAAGACCTTTGAACGGTGAGAATAATCTTAGAATTTATCCCGGTGGTTGGCACTGGAGCACGGTGGGTAGTAATAAGGTGGGATCGATGGAAGATAGAATTATGATGAAGATGAAAACAAGTGCACACAGAGAAGTTTTTGATAATCCAGATTTAAGTAAGGTTATTAATCAACAAATATCTAATAATAAATCACCAATAGGACAACCTAATGCCTCATATACGACTATCGATTTTAATGAAGATAATTATCCTAAATTCCTTATAGATAATAAAGAAAAATATTCTTATTTAATAAAATGATCACATCTGAATTGAGTAAAAAATTGGTAGTTTCAAACTACAATAGTGATCTTGAATGGTTAAAGATGACTCATAGTAATGGATTCTCTGCAGATAATACTATCATCTATGATAGGAGTAATAATAAAAAAAATTGGAGTCATTTAGGTGAAACTTTTTCATCCCCTAATATTGGAGGAAATCAGTATGATATATTAAGATTTATTATTGAATACTATGATAATTTACCAGACATAAGTATTTTTATAAAAGGTAATCTTTTCTCAAAAAAAGAGGAAAACTACTATACTACCAAGGAGAGATTTATTCAAGGATTGAATGAAGATAAGTTCTTTAGTCTTTGGGTTGACAAATGGATTGCATTAGGTGATTTTAGACATTTGGTTTATACAAAAAAAGAATCATTGGATAATGGACGTTTAAGTCAGCCTTTACATCATTGTGATTTCAAGTATAATACTAATCTAGAGCATAGATATTTTTCTCGTGTTTATGATCTTTGGAATTGGTGTTTTATTGATCCACCAAAATCTAATTCTATTGAATTTATTCCTGCATGTAATTTTGTTGTTCCGAAGGAAACTATTTTGAAATATACTAAAAGTTTATATGAAAAGTTATTATCAATTTTATACGATCCAACGTCTTCTAGTGATCCAACTTGTGCGGAATCTCATCTTATAGAAAGAACTTTTTATTTTATGTGGAGTAATACTTTAGTTGAGAGGATTGATTGATTATGATTTTTGCTGAATTATATAAAGGACAGGGATTAGGCAATCAACTTTTTGTTTATGCGTCTACAAGAGCTATAGCAAAAAAATTAGGACAACCTTTTGGTATTCAAAGTCCTCAAAATTTTAAGGCACCTAAACTTTTTAATTTGGATTGGGGTGATACAATCCCAGAGGGATATGTTATCCATCAAGAGTATATTCATGGATCAAAGAGTCCATTAAGTAATCCACATCAAGTCTTAGGATTAACTGATAAATCTGTATTTGATTTGGATGGGAGTGTTAAACTGGAAGGGTGTTATATATCTGAAGGGTATTTCCATGAATGTTTAGATGAGCTTCATGATTGGTTGAAAGTTAATCAAGAGTATGAGCATGATGATACTTCTGATGATGATTTATGTATTCTTAATCTTCGTGGAGGAGAGATGAGAAATACTCATGTGTATGCTCCTAGATTATATTGGGATAATGCTATACAAAGAATGCTTGAGTTTAATTCAAATATGAAGTTTATAGTTGTTACTGATGATATGGATGCAGCGAATGATATTCTTCCAGAATTTGAATGTTATCATAGAGATGTTGAAACTGAAAATCAGAAAGCTCCACTTGGTTCTCCGCAGGGAGATTCCTGGGTTGGTAATTGGGATTATGTAGCGATTAAGAATTGTAAGAATATTATTTGTTCTACTACAACATTTGCTTGTTTTCCTTTATGGACTAATACGAATCTTAAGAAATGTATTTCCCCAAAGTATAATTATTGTATGAATCATTCTGATGGATGGTGGTGTTTGGGAGATAGTATTTTTAGTTATGTTACTGATTATATGGATAATAAGGGGAATGTAATGTCTCCGAAAGAATGTAAGAAGGAGTGGAAAGAATATTATTTAAAGCATAACATTTATTCTCAACAGGATTTGGAAAACAATTATGAATTTTAGTATTGAGAATATTAAATTTAATAATAGTCCTTTTGACCATTGGATTATTGATGATTTTTTAGATATTAAAGATGCTAAAAAATTAAGTAAAGAGTTTATTGATTATAATAGTCCTGAAGATATAGTACATTATCAAGGTTGGATTGCTGAAAAGAAGGCTTGTAATAGATGGGATAGATTTCCACCATTAACTTATAATACATTCTCTAATTTATTATCAGTAGATTTTATTGCTCAACTTTCGGAAATTACTGGTATAATACCATTGTATCCTGATGTCGGATTACATGGTGGTGGATGGCATATGCATGGGGAGAGTGGAAAACTTGCTATTCATTTGGATTATTCTATACACCCTAAGTTAAACTTGCAGAGGAAATTAAATTTGATTCTTTATCTTGAGGAAGATTATGATCCTGCATGGGGTGGCAGTCTTCAGTTGTGGTCTCATGATGAAGAAAAGCAAAAACCTCTTAAGAAGGTAACAGAGGTTGCACCTCGTTTTAATAGGGCTGTGTTATTTGATACCACGCAACATTCATGGCACGGGTTTCCTGAACCTATTCATCCTCCAGAGGGAAAAATGAGAAAGAGTTTAGCTGTTTATTATCTAACAGATATTACTTCTACGGCAGAAGAAAGGTATAGGGCACATTACGAAAGGATTTAACAACATGTACCAATTGATTGATAATTTTATTGAGTCTGCAAAGGAGATGGATGATGATATCTTCCCCTTTATAGCTAATAAAAAGGATTTTGTAAAAGGTAAAGATAATGTTTATTATTCTGGTCCTTATTGGGATGATTTAGAAGCTAGAGAATTAATTTATTCTATCCTAAAAGGTAAGTGGCTTTCTTCTGGTGAGAGGGTTGATAAGTTTGAACATGAATTCTCTAAGAAATTTAATTTCAAACATTCTGTTATGGTGAACTCTGGCAGTTCCGCTAACTTAGTAATGTTATTGGCACTCAAAAAACATTTTAGATGGAATGATGGTGATGAAATTATTGTTTGTGCTTGTGGATTTCCAACAACTATTGCACCTATTGTTCAGAGTGGATTAAAACCAGTTTTTGTTGATATTGATTTTACTGATCTTAATTGGAATATAGATGAGATAGAAACTAAGATTAGTGATAGAACTGTAGCTGTTTTTTCTTCTCCTGTTCTAGGTAATCCTTATAATATTGATAGAGTTGTTGATATATGTAAGAAAAATAGTATTGAATTGATTGCAGATAATTGTGATAGTCTTGGTAGCAAGTGGAATGGAAAGTATCTTACAGATAATGCTGTTGCTGCTTCTTGTTCTTTCTATCCTGCTCATCATATCTGTACTATTGAAGGTGGAATGGTATCTTCTAATATAAAAGAAGTTATTGATTTGGCTAGAAGTTTTGCTTGGTGGGGTAGAGGATGTTATTGTGTGGGACAACAGAATTTACTTTCTAATGGAGTATGTGGTAAGAGATTTAGCAAATGGTTAGAGAATTATGATGGTATTGTAGATCATAAGTATAGTTATCCACTTATGGGATATAATTTAAAACCACTTGATCTTCAAGGATCTGTCGGATCAGTTCAGTTATTGAAATTTGGAGAGATACATGATTTACGTCGAAGTAATAAAGTAAAAATTCAGAAGATTTTAGAAAAAATTCCTGGAATAAGAATAGTGAATGAAAAGCAAGAGGCAGAAACTAGTTGGTTTGGAATTCCTATTCTATGTGATACTGCAAAATTAAAACATTCTCTTGTTGCATATTTGGAAAAGAATAAAATTCAAACCAGAAATTATTTTGCTGGAAATATTCTTTTACATGAAGGGTATTCGCATTTAGATAATGCAAAGAAGTATCCAAATGCAAATCAAGTTTTAAATAAAGTATTTTTTCTTGGTTGTTCTCCAACAATAAATGATGCTATGATTTCTTATATTGAGGAAATGGTGGATAGTTATGAGATCTAATTTAAATTTAAAGAATACAACTCTTCTCGCATTATATGCTCCTTGGGATAAATCTGAGATAGTATCATCTGATTTTCAGGATGGTGAAAGGGATAAGATTGTTAATGATGGAGTAGATAAAACTATCAAAGCTTTATATACCAGTATGAATGGTATAGATTATGGTAGTGTTAAATTCATAACTTCTAAAGAAGTTGTTGAAGAAAGAGGTGAGGAATTATTAAAGGATGGAATAATTTGTGAAGAACCTAATATTCTAATTACTAATATGAAAGATTATGCTAAGTATATGATTTATCATATGCATGAGTATGTTGATACAGATTTTGTTCTTACTATTCAGTATGATGGATTTGTGATAAATCCTAGTGCATGGAGAGATGACTTCTTTGATTATGATTATGTTGGTGCTCCTTGGCCATGGAGAGAGAATAGTTATGTGACTCCATTTGGAGAACATATTGCTGTTGGTAATGGTGGGTTTTCATTGCGTAGTAAGAAGTTAATTGAAGTTCCGACTAAGGTTGATGTTCCTTTTGATGTTGTTGCTAGGAATGACTTCTATAAGATGTTTGGTGCTATTAATTGGAATGAGGATGGAAACATTTGTGTACATAATAGACACATCTTTTTGGAGCAAGGATGTAAGTTTGCACCTGTAGAGGTTGCAAAAGATTTTTCTCATGAAACTCCACTAGATATAAATCGTGGTATAATACCATTTGGATACCATGAGAACTTACCTGCGGGAATAGAAATTATAGAATGACAGTAGCATTTAATCATCTAGGAAAATTAGGACAATTGGGAAATCAAATGTTCCAATATGCAGCAGTTAGAGGTGTGGCATCTCAGATAGGTGTTCCATTTACGATACCAGATCATAGAGAAATATTTGATGACGGAATAGGAAATAAATATACTATTCTTTTATTTGATTGTTTTAAACTTTCTGGATTGGTTAATAGGGGAATTTTAAATACTCAGAATTATCTTCAAGAAGATCATTTTCATTTTAATAGTAAACTTTTTTCTTCTAATAAAAATAATGATTATTCTTTATGGGGATTTTTTCAGACAGAAAAATACTTTAAGCATATTGAGGATGAGATAAGAAAAGACTTTTCTTTTAATGATGAAATTGATACTTTATGTGATGGTATTATAGGGCAATTTGATAATCCTTTATCACTTCATATAAGAAGAGGTGATTTTATTATCAACTCTGGTAATCATCCTCCATTGGGATTGGATTATTATAAGGAAGCATTGAAATTATTTGATTCTGATAGAGAAGTTATTATTTTCTCTGATGATCCTGAATGGTGTAAAGAGCAAGAGTTGTTTGAGAGTGATAGATTTGCTATTGCTGAAGGTGGTAATCAGTTTTATGATTTGTGTTTAATGACTTTATGTAATGATTTTATTATTGCTAATAGTTCCTTTAGTTGGTGGGGTGCATGGTTAGCAAACAAAGGTAAGGTAGTTGCTCCTAAGACATGGTTTGGTGAGAATCTTAATCATGATACAAAAGATCTTTATTGTGAAGAGTGGATAGTTTTATGAAGGTATCTGTAGCTGTTCCTACATTTGAATATTATGGAAGGGGTGTTGAGTTTCTGGATGATATGTTCAGAACTATTTCTATACAAACTTTAAAAGATGTTGAAGTTGTTATTTCTGATCATAGTAGAGATAATTCTATTGAAGATTATTGTAATCTGAATGAATATAATTTAGATATTAAATATTATCGAAATGAAGAGGGAAGAGGTAATCCTGGTGTTAATACTAATGCTGCAATAGATCATTGTACTGGAGAAATTATTAAATTATTTTATCAGGATGATTTCTTTTATGATACTGAGGCATTGGAAAAGATGTACAATGCCATGACTAACTCCTCAGAAAAATGGTTAGTCTGTGGTGCCATTCATACCATTGATGATGGTAAGAGTTTCTTCAATCCAATGCATCCTAGATGGGATGAAAAGATGATGTTATATCCTGGGTATAATTTTATTGGAGGAGCATCAGTTCTGTCTATTAAGAAGGAAGTTAAAACTAGATTTGATATTAATACTGTTATGCTTTTAGATGTTGATTTTTATTATCATTGCATGTTAGAATATGGGATGCCTATTTTATATGGGGATCTTCTGATAGGTAATAGAGCGAGGAATCCTGCTACTTTAAAAGAATCTATTACTGATGAAGAGGTTGAAAAGGAGTTTCAATATTGTCATAAAAAATATGGTATTGTTAGATGAGTCATAAGTATTACTTCTCTGTTGCTTCAATGTTCAAGAATGAAAGTTGGAGCTTAAAGGAATGGATAGAACATTATAAGTTACATGGAGCAGATCATATCTATTTGATAGATGATTTTAGTGATGATGATTATCTTCCTATTCTTCAACCTTATATTGATTCGGGATATGTGACTCTATTCGAGAGTGATGTAGCAGAAAGATTCAGTGGAAGACAGATTCATATTACAAATAAGTATCTTCTTCCTATTGCTAAGGAATCTACATGGATTGCTCAGGTTGATGTAGATGAATTTCTTTATAGTCCAAAGGATATAGATTTAAAAAATATTTTAAGAAAATATGAAGACTATGGTAGAGTAATCACTAATTGGGTATGGTTCAGCTCTAGTGATTTTATTAAACATCCTACAGGTGGGATTGTGAATAATTTTATTAAGAGGGCAGAGTATAATACAAGAGTATTTTGTACTCTTTATAGTCATGCTGCTGTGAATGGGCAGAATGAGCCTGAGTGGCAGAATTTAAATGGTCCAAAGTGTATTGTTAATACTGATTTTGGTATTGAATCTTTTAATGTGCATGATGCTTCTAATAGTGGTCCAAGTATTAATCTTTCATATCAGACTAATGAGGATGATCCAGAGTTACTTTTGAATCATTATCAGGTACAGTCTAGAGAGTATTGGGTGAAGGTAAAAATGGATAGAGGTGATTGCAATCATTGGTATACAGGAAACCGAAGAGGGTTCCATGCATTCTATTCACTAGACATTGGTGATATAATAGATGATAGATTAAAGGAACAGAATAAGGGGATAGTTCTATGACAATTGGAATGAATAATCTTGGTAGGAATGGGAGAATGGGAAACCAGATGTTCCAGTATGCTGCTTTGGTTGGCATTGCTAAGCAGTGTGGATATGATTTTAGAATACCTGATCATTCAAAGGCACCTCATTTTGATTATAAGTCGGGACCAAATATTATAACTGAATATCATCGACTACAACATTGTTTTGAGATGCTTCATTGTGGTGATAGGTATGGATTAATTGAAGGTGATGAAGTAGAATTACATGAATCACATGAATTTTGTGAGGAATTATTTAAGGAGTGTCCTAATCATGTAACACTTAATGGGTATTTTCAGAGTGAGAAATATTTTAAGAATGCGGAGAAATTAATTCGATTAGATTTTAGATTCAAACAGGATATTATAGATGAAGTTTATTCACACTTTGGGGAATATCTAAAGAAGAAACCAGTATCTATTTTAGTAAGAGATTATAATGCTGAATTTGATTATCCTAATTGTGAGAATAATCATGTTAATATGCCAATGGAATTTTATGAGAAGGGTATTGAAATTCTAGGGAAGGATAGAACATATATTGTTTGCTCTAATAATATAGAGTTGTGTAAGCAACAGGATGTATTTCAAGGAGATAATTTTATTTTTAATGAGGTTGTTCCCGATGAGATATATAAAGTACATTTCGATTTGTGTTTAATATCCAGTTGTCAAGATTTTATTATTTCTAATAGTACTTTTGGCTGGTGGGGTGCTTGGTTAGGTACTGGAGAAGGTAAAAGAGTTCTTATACCAACTCCTTGGTATGGACCAGGACTTTCTCATATTAATACCAATGATTTATATCCAGATAGATGGGAGAAGATTGCATGGAATTGATTGATATAATGAATGAAAAGGATTTGTTTGGTAGTTGGCAAACAGATTCGAATGGTAAAATGGTAGAATCTATTTTTACTGATAAGGGTTCATCTCACTCTTACATTCAAAATTTTTATGATGATGAATTTAAGAAGTATCAAGATAAAGATATTAATTTTTTAGAGATAGGAATAATGTCTGGAGGGTGCTTCCTCTTATGGTCAGCATATTTTAAGAATGCTAAAAATATTGTTGGAGTGGATTGTACGGATGAATTTTTACATCCTGATTGTAGAGAGATTGAAGGAGTTGATTATTATTTCCATGATGCTTATGATGAGGAATTTGTAAATGGGTTAATGGATTTTGATATTGTTATTGATGATGGACAACATACTTTAGAAAGTCAGTTAGAATGTATAGATTTATATCTACCAAAATTAAATAAGGGAGGTGTTTTAATTATAGAAGATGTCCAGGATGCAAATCATTTTGAAAAATTCATTGAAGCATCGGAAAAGATATCTGAGGATGATAATGATGATGTAGAATATGAAGTAGAATGTTTAGACTTTAGAACATCCTCATTCCATCAAAAGAAGGGATGGAGTCCTCCAGATGATATGTTATTTGTTGTGAGGAAACTTTAGAATGTCGGTTATTATAAACGCCGCTTCTCCTGGAATCTCTAATAAAATAAAATCATTTCTTTCTTTAATGAGGAAGTATGATGTAATAAAAACTACTAAGTATAGTGATTCTTATCTTTTTGATAATATTGAATATATTTCTGATGGAGATATGGAAAAATATCCTGTCATTGATAATCAGAAATATATGGATGAAGATATGTGGAGATTAAGGATATATGATGAAGATGTTGAATATACTAATCAATATAAAACTATTGATCTTTTATATGAAAATACCCCACAATATTTTATAGATACCTATTTGGATATTATATCCAATCTTAAGATTAATCCTATCATTTCTCAGTATGTTTCTGAGTTTACTGATGGATGGGATGATATGGTAGGAGTTCATATAAGATCATGGTATTGTAGTAAACAAGTATTTCATAGTAATGAGATCTTTGAGAACCAAATAGATAGATTACCAGAAGATCAGAAGTTCTTTTTCTGTTCTGATAATGCCGATCTACAGAAACATTTTGTGAATAAGTATGGTGATAGGGTTGTTACTTATGATAGGCAAATGTTTAATGATCCTAAATTAGCTGAGTCTGGACATCATGATGATATTCAAATAACAACTGATGCTTTTATTGAGTTGTTAATACTATCTAAATGTGCTACAATTATTGGTACATATGCTAGTTCTTTTGATGAATTGGCATGGTGGATGAGTGGTTGTAAATCAAAAGTGATTATCCCTACTCCTATTAATTGTGAGGAACAATTAGAAAATTTCAACAATTTGATTTACGTAAAGAAATGATTACATTAGAAGCAACGAAGCAGATAGCAGATGATTCACCAGATCATATTTGTCCTGTTGGTGCGGTAAGGGATAATTTTACATCTGCAGGATTAATTGAAGAAGTAAAAGATGGATTTGATAATGAACAGATTTCCGTATTGGATTTGGGATGTGCTGGAGCACAATTTGTTGTAGATTTTATTAATGAGGGTGATATTGGTGTAGGTTTAGAGGGGAGTAGTACTTCTCTTACAGGTGTAGGTAAAGAGAATTGGGATAAGTATCATAATAAGAATTTATTTTTATGTGATATTACAAAGGACTATCAACTCTATCAGGATGGTGAACCTATGGAGTTTGATTTTATTCATTCAGAAGAAGTCTTTGAACATATAGCACCTAGTGATGTTGATCCTATGCTTAAGAATATATTTAAACATTTAAAAGAAGGAGGTCTTTGTGTATTTGGAGTTTCATTAGTTCCTGATGTAAGGAATGAGAAGGGTGAAGATATGTTACCTCCCTTTGCCAAAGAAGATAGAACGATTGGATATAAGGGTAAACTCTTTACTTTACATCAATCTGTTTTTCCTGCTACGTGGTGGAAGAATAAGATAGAGTCTAATGGATTTAAGATATTTAAGGAAGGGCTCCATAATACAAATCATTTTGGATATCTTTTTAATCATATCGTTCGTGGTGCCGGATATTCTGGTAATGTTCCAGGGTATAAGGGGTGGGATGAATCTGCATATTTCTGCTGTACAAAATGATTGATGTTAAGAATTGTACTTTCATCATCCCTGTAAGGATTGAGAGTGAAGATAGGATGCGTAATGTTATTACAGTCCTTTGTTATCTTCTTGAAAACTTTGACACTAAAGTTATTCTTAAAGAGGTAGATACTGAATCTGTATTTGAGAAAGAAATACGACCACAGGTTAAAGAGTATCTTGGTGATGCTATTAACAATCTAACATATGTTTTTGAGCAATCAGATGATCCTGTTTTCTATAGGATGAAGATTCTTAATGAGATGATTAATATGACTGATACACCAGTCATTGCTAACTATGATTGTGATGTTCTATTTAAACCAGAGACATATATCAAAGCAGTTGAGATGATTAATGATGGATATGATATAGTATATCCATATGGGTTCGGTGAATATCAAAAGCAGGTGTTTATTGATGATGATGGTGTAAGTGAATTTATTTCAAATGATTTTGACTTTGATGTTTTAGATAAGAAATCAAAGATGTATGATGCTCAGTATGGGCATGTTCAATTTCTTAATAGAACATCTTATATTGATGCTGGAATGGAGAATGAAAACTTTAGAGGATCATCTCCTGAAGATAAGGAAAGACATTTTAGATTTGAGACATTAGGATATAAAGTTGGTCGGATAGATGACCAAGTATATCATTTAGAACATAGTAGAGGTAGGAATTCTTGGCCAAATTCTGTTGAAGGTAATCCATACATGAGAGAAAATTTTAATGTATGGGAATTGATTCAGAATATGAATACACAAGAATTGTGGGATTACTATTCTACTCAAGAATATCTTAAAAAATATACTATATAAATTAATTCAACAGGAAGATATTAATGACTGCCGTACCGTATAAAGGCGTTGAAATTTTTAATGAAGATGGAACGTTTAGAAAAGAAGATGATGTAGTTCAAGGTAGAAGTTTTAGTAGTAATCTTACTAAGATGATGAAGCACATGGATAAGTTGGAGGCAATCCAACAGGGTAAGCCATCTTCACCTATCATGGCTCACATCTCTTTGACTAATGCCTGTAATCTTACATGTTCATTCTGTTGTTTTGCGAACAGAGATATTTCAGATAAGATGCCTACTGAGAAAGTTTTTCAGGCATTAGAAAGTTTTAAACAGATTGGTGTAACAGGGGTTGAGTTTACTGGTGGAGGTGAACCTAGTATTCATCCACACTTTAAAGAAATTGTACAATATTCTAAAGACCTGGGATTTAGTCTTGGGATTTGTACTAATGCTGCAAGGTTTGGTGCAAACAGACCAATCAAAAAAGATATTGTAGAACTCTTTGATTGGGTTCGGATGGGAATGTATGGGTTCTATGAGGGATATGAATATGATTTAAGTGTATTTGAGGGAACTAATTGTAAACCTTCTGCTGCATATGTTTGGGATGAGAATTTAGCAACTTCTAATAATCCTAATATTACTGGTGAATGGACAGATGTTGGTAATAAGAGAGTATTATCTAAGAAGTTTCAGACTACCGATAATTTCATTCGTATGCTAGACTGGGTGGAGGAGAATAAAATCCCCTGTCGTATCGCTTTTAATGCTATTAAGGATGTTAAGGAGACTGCTAAGGACATCGAAACTATTCGTGAAATTATACAATCCTACGAAAAGGATAGAGGTCACAAATTGCAGTCTGCCTTTTTGTCTGACTTTAACTTTAAAGGAGAGAGGAGGAACGACCATTGTTATATGCATATGGTAAAACCATTCCTCTTTACGGACGGATACATCTATGCTTGTCCATCAGCAGAACTATCAATCGAGAACAACTATAATTATGTTCCAGAATCACAGTTTGCTGTGTGTGATATAGATGGCATAGAAGAATTTTATACTAAACCTCCTACACTTCGTCATCATGCTTGTCATTATTGTAAGTATGCTATTCAAAATGAGTTGATAGATGACGTTTTAACTGATACAATACACAATGATTTTGCATGAATTTATTTGATAGGGATTACTATGAGGATGGCATAAGAAAACATATCTCTGGATATGAAGATTATAAATGGATGCCTACTAGATCTATTCCCGAAGCAGTAGATATTAAAAACAAATTTGATTTTAATAGTTGTGTTGATTATGGATGTGCTAAAGGATTTTTAGTACATGCTTTACGTATATTGGGATGTAAAGCTTTTGGTGAAGATATTAGTGAGTATGCAGTGAATCACTGTCATCCTGAAGTAAGAGATTATATTTCTTCACCTAATGATACTATTCATGATCTTTTAATATGTAAAGATGTTTTAGAGCATATTGATGTATTGGATATTCCTGGAGTTCTACAAAATTTTAAGAAAAAATCTAATCAATTTTTCTTTACTATACCATTAGGTGATAATGATAGATTTAGAATTAGAGAATATGAAGTTGACATTACTCATATTACAAAGAAAGATGAGGAGTGGTGGATTCATATGTTTACATCTCAAGGATTACAACTTAAGGAGTTTTCTTATTCTTTAGGATCAATTAAACAAAAATGGATTAAAGAGTTTCCTTATGGAAATGGATTTTTTATTTTGGAATGTTGAAAAAATATGTTAATTGCTAGTTGTCCTTTAAGAGTTTCTCTCTTTGGTGGTTCTACCGATAATCCATATTTTGTTAAGAAGTATGGAAAAGGTTCTGTGATTAGTTTTACTTCTAATCTTAAAACTTATATTACTCTTCATGAGGATAAGTTGGGATATAATATGGAAGGGAATAAGTATATTGTTAACTATTCCAAAAGAGAAGAGACTGGATGTATTGCTGATATACAGAATGAACTTGTAAGGATTGTTTTAAATCATTTTGGTTGTTATCCATTAAATATTTCTATGACTAGTGATGCTTATTCACAAGGAAGTGGATTGGCATCATCATCTTCATATATTATTAGTTTAATTAAGTGTATTTCTATGTTCAATGATTTGAACATGACTGATATTGAAATATGTAAGCTTGCATATCAACTTGAATTGGAAATGAATCCATACTGTGGGTATCAAGATCCATATGGATGTGGTATAGGAGGATTCAAAAGGATTGATTTTGAGAGGGGTGGTATTGTACGATATGATTTTCTATCAACAGAGTTCTTTAATCATTATGATATGCATCTTATTTTTACCGGAGTGACTAGGAACTCTAAAAATATTTTAAAGAAGGTGACTGATAACATTGATAAGGCAGTTCCACTGTTAGAGACAGTTGATAATGCATATGATGCTCTTCTACATGATGATTATATAAAGTTCTTAGATCTTATGAATATGAGTTGGGAACAAAAGAAGAAGATGACATCTAGTATAATTGAAAATCAAATCATTAAGGATATTGATAATAATCTATCAGAGAATGAAACAGTAGTCGCACATAAGTTATGTGGTGCTGGTAATGGTGGGTTCTTTTTGGCATTTTCTGAAAAGGGTGGGTTGAAAATTTCTCATGAATCTGTTAAAATAGGTGTTGAATCAAAAGGAGTAATTGGTAGGAATTTATGAACAATCCTTTTAATGAATATATCAAGACTCTTCAATCAGCTCATATGGAGAGTGAGTTTGGTAAGTTTAAAGATGCATTTAATGCTTACAAACGAATAATTGTTTTGGGTAATGGTGGTAGCAGTTCTGTTGCTTCTCATATTTCCCAGGATTATATGAAGTTTTGTGGTAAGAAGGTTTCTATTCTTTCTGATCCTTCTATGATTACAATGCTTACTAATGACTATGGATATGCAGATGCGTACCAAAAGTTTTTGGAGTTTTATGTGGAGAATGATACTCTTGTTATTATTATGAGTTCTGGTGGAGAATCGGAAAATATGTTACGTTGTTTGGATTGGTGTGAGGGAAATAGAATTCCTTATGGTGTCTTAACAGGGTTTTATTCTGATAATAGTATAAGAACACAGGCCAAACATGCATTATGGAATTATCATATCAATAGTGAGAGTTATGGTGTGGTAGAATGTGTTCATCAAATATTCTTACATGGTGTGATATGAAATATTGTTTTGATATTGATGGAACCCTTTGCGAGACACCCAGTGATCCAGATGGTCATAATGTAAAGTATTTGGAGGCTATTCCATATCCTTTTATGGTTGAACAAGTCAATCGTCTTT
>Ga0208011_1000218_pt1 | contig 24591 bp, 29 predicted proteins | sample 7_EtaG_FD_184080 | JGI IMG/M metagenome (GOLD analysis project Ga0208011, IMG submission 184080) | Marine viral communities from the Subarctic Pacific Ocean - 7_ETSP_OMZ_AT15161 metaG (SPAdes) (version 2) | ecosystem: Environmental > Aquatic > Marine > Oceanic | place: Pacific Ocean | collected...
AACAGGAATTCTTAGGAAAAAGAAGAAGACTCTTAGATTTATTGGCCCAGCACGAGCTTGATATTGATTTAAGAGATAAATCTCTGAGAGACTTGTTTTTTGACTTAAAATACTCACAAAAGTTTGATAATATGCTTTATAAGGATATTGGTTACGCGTTGTTGAGCAACATCACGCGTGGACTCTTTTGTAACGCATATGCCGCCACCTCTTTGAGGGAGTATTTTGCTAGCGGGTTTGAGGAATTTTACATGGCGGATCGACAATATTTAAAGAAGATTTCCCCGGCTGTTTTCGAAAAGCTCCAATATTTAAACAATCTAAATGAGGAATGATGCCACACATCTCTTTTTCTGAGCTAAAGAACTGGGATTTCTGTCCCTTTTATCACAAACTTGTTCACATAGATAAACTAAAAGGCTTTGAAGGGAATGAATATACGGCCTTCGGGTCTGCGATTCATAAGGTGTGTGAAGTTGCCGTCATGGATAATGGCGCAGATCTTAAAGAAGAATTTCTTAAGAGCTTTCTGGATGAGATCCGAAGCGCCCCCTGTGAGAACAAGAAGCTTTTAAAAGAGATGAAAACCCAAGGCGAAGCGATCCTGCCGGAGATTCTACCGGCTTTAGAAGACTTCTTCGAGAATTACGAGGTTCTTTCTGTTGAGGAGCAACTGTATGAACCAATTAGAGAGTTTATCGAATCAGAGGTTAGCTTCAAGGGATACATTGACTTGGTTCTTAAGACCGACGATGGAAAAGTCCACATAATTGACTGGAAAACTTGTTCGTGGGGTTGGGATTCTAGAAGGAAAGCCGATCCGATGGTAACATATCAACTAACCTTCTATAAACACTATTACGCGAAGAAACACAACATAGACCCAGAGAATATCGAGACTTACTTTGCTCTTCTGAAAAGAACCGCTAAAACGAACAAGGTTGAGATTTTTAGAGTGTCTAGCGGTAAGAAGAGAACTGAAAACGCTCTCAATCTCCTCTTTCGCGCTTTAAAAAATATCGGGTCAAACATGTGCATAAAGAATAGGTTATCTTGTAAGGGTAGATTTGGTTACTGCGATTATTATAAGACAGAGCACTGTCCGTAAAGGAATAAAATGAAAGAAAAAATAAAAGTATTAACGCTGGGCGATCATCCGTTAGCACCTTCGGGCGTCGGCATACAGACAAGAAATGTGTGTGAAGCTCTCTTAAACAGCGGCAAGTTTGAAATAAAAAGCCTAGGCGGCGCCATCAAACATGAGTCTCACACCCCTGTGAAGACGGAACGTTATGGGGATGATTGGATTATTCACCCTGTGGATGGTTACGGCAATCCTGACATGATCAGATCCATTCTTGAGATAGAAAAACCTGATATTGTGTGGTTTATGACTGACCCTAGGTTTTGGGGGTGGTTGTGGGCCATGGAAAATGAAATCAGGTGCGCGGCTCCATTGGTGTATTATCATGTTTGGGATAATTATCCTTACCCCAAATATAACAAGAGATTCTATGAGTGCAATGATCACATAGTAACTATCTCCAAGTTGACTGACGATATTGTCCGGACCGTCGCGCCCGATGTACCGTGTACATATCTACCTCACGCAGTTGACTCGACTGTGTTTAAAAAGTTGTCGATCGACGAGTTCGATCCAAGGCGGTTTAAACAAGACCACGAGATTGATCCTGATAAGATGGTTTTTTTCTGGAATAGTAGAAATGCGCGCCGCAAACAGAGTGGGTCGCTCCTTTTCTGGTTTAAGGATTTCTTGGATGAGGTTGGTCAGGACAAGGCAATATTGCTAATGCACACCAACACAAAGGACCCGAATGGTCAAGATCTCGACGCGATCATCCGGGAGCTTAAGCTCGACGAGGGCCAAGTGCTTTTTTCACGCGAAGCGGTAAGCCCGGAGCAGATGTCTTTGATATACAATATGTCTGATTGTACGGTTTGTGTTTCTGATGCTGAGGGTTTCGGGTTATCTACCCTAGAATCGCTAGCATGCGGAACCCCCATAATCACAACTATGACTGGGGGGCCTCAAGAGCAGGTAACAGATGGTAGCAATTGGTTCGGGATAGGACTGGAACCAACTTCGAAGTCCATTATCGGCAGTCAAGAGGTACCGTACATATACGAGGATCGTCTTTCGGGAGAAGATGTAAAAAATGCCTTGTTGAAGATGTACAATATGACTCCGGAAGAAAGGGCGACCATGGCCACTCTGGGCCTTGAGCATGTCGAGAAAAATTATAATTTTAAGGATTTTGGCTCAAAATGGGTAGATTTGATGACTAACATATATGAAGAAAATGGTTCATGGTCAACTCGGACTGGTTATAGCACCTGGACATTGGAGGAGGTAGCATGAGTAAAACAAAAGTATTATTGAGAGGGCCGCTGTTGAGCAGGAGCGGTTATGGCGAGCAAACCAGATTTGCCTTAAGATCTCTTAAAAGCATTGAAGACGAGGTCGATATTTATGTGCGCATAACGGGCTGGGGCGCCACATCTTGGACTACCGAACAGACTGATGAAAAGAGTTGGATTAACGAATTGGCGATAAAGACAGCCACCTACGAACGTCAAGGGACGCCTGCATATGATATGTCTTTGCAAGTTACGATCCCTAACGAGTGGGAAAAATTAGCCCCAGTTAACATTGGGTATACCGCGGGTATCGAGACGACAAAGATCGCCCCCCAGTGGATTCCAAAAGCGAATCTCATGGACAGGATCATAGTTACCTCCACCCACTCAAAATACGGATTTGATAACAGTTCCTACACAGTGCAGCACCCACAAACAGGTGAAAGCCTTCAGTTAAAGACAACGATTCCAACAGTGCCAGTGGGGTACCCTGTTCGATCAATTGAGACCGAAAAGGTGGATCTGAAATTGGATGCCGATTTTAATTTCTTATCTGTGGCACAGTGGAGTGTTCGCAAGAATCTTGAGAACACAATAGAATGGTTCATAGAAGAATTTAAAAATGAGGAAGTTGGTCTTATTTTAAAAGCAAATTGTGCTAACAATTCTAGTCTCGATAGAATTCAGACTCGCGAAAAGCTTAAAAAACTTCTGTCCTCGCATAAAGACCGAAAATGTAAGGTATACCTCATACACGGGGACATGACGGACCAAGAAATGTTAGGCCTTTACACTCACCCGAAAGTCAAAGCTTTGGTGAACCTTGCCCACGGAGAGGGTTTCGGATTACCCCTTTTTGAGGCTGCACAGTGTGGATTGCCTATTGTGGCAACCGATTGGAGCGGCCATACTGATTTCCTCTATGTTCCGACAAAGGACAAGAAAGGCAAAACTAAAATTAAGGGATTTTTTGGTCGCGTTTCTTACGATCTCGCCCCAATACAAAAGTCCGCGCGCTGGGATGGCGTCCTGGTTCCTGATTCACAGTGGGCTTATCCGAAGGAGAATTCTGCAAGATCCGCGATGAGAAATTGTTACAAGGACTATCCCAGACACAAATCACAAGCAAAGAAATTGAAAACTTATGTGAATGAAACTTTTACAGAAGAACGACAATACAGTGAATTTGTTAAAAATTGTGGGCTGCGGAATGAGCTTCCCGAGGCTGATTACATTTTTGTAAGTGATATCTTTGTAGACGAATACGTTGGCGGCGCCGAGTTGAGTTTACAAACTTTGGTTGATAGTTGTCCTGCCGCAAGCTTACAGGTTAAATCTGAACATGTTAGTGAGAGAATACTGAATCATTATAAGGATAAGACTTGGGTATTTGCGAACCTTACTAGAACTTCTAAGGAGATTCTAAATAAGATTATTGAATCGGGTGTCCGTTATTACGTATCAGAATCAGATTATAAATATTGCGAGCACCGCCTACCACAATTATGTAAAGTTTTCTCAGGTGGTTCGGAATGTCAGTGCGGGTCTAAAAATCCCACTGCCGCATTGTATGAAAAGTTTTATAACAACGCACAGGCAGTCTTTTTCAGGTCACAAAAGCAAATGGAAGACCACAAAGGGGCGCTTAAACTGACGAACAAAAATATTCAAGTTCTTTCCGCTTTATTTTCTGAGGAATTTTTCAAAAAGGTTGAAACTTTAAAAAATAAACCTAAAGACAACAGGTGGGTTATATCAAGCTCCCCCTCTTGGGTCAAGGGCGCCCTTGATGCTGAAAAATGGTGTAAGGAAAACGAGAAAGACTGCGTTAAGGTTCACAACCTTCCATATGATGAAATACTCGAATTGTTGGCGTCTTCTGAGGGTCTTTGTTTCATTCCGAAAGGTTCTGATACATGCCCGCGGCTAGTTATCGAGGCAAAGCTTCTTGGCTGTAAACTTGAACTTAATGAGAATGTTTTACATGCCAAGGAAGATTGGTTTGAGACTGATAATTTAGAAAAAATCAAAGAACACCTGATGGGCCAGCCTAAGAAATTCTGGGACACTGTCAACCCACAATGAGCGAAGAAAACAAGCTGCTCATCGTTTCTTCAATGTTTAACGTCGAGGCTTGGATTGAACGCACAATTGGAAGCGTCTTGCGACAAGACTACGAGAATTATGAATATATTTTAGTCGACGACATGTCGGAGGACCAAACTGTTAATATTGCTAAAAGGTTAACTGAGGGAAATGAGAAAATAACAGTTTTGACGAATACTGAAAAAAAGTACTCTCTTCGGAACATATATGAGGGCATTCATGCCCTAAACCCTGAAAAGGATGATATTATAGTAACATTAGATGGAGATGACTGGCTTGCGAATGACCAAGTATTTAATACAGTTAATCAGAGGTATAACGAAACTGATTGTTGGATGACGTATGGAAGCTATTTAGAATTCCCTCAAGGAACAAAAGGGATTGAATCGTCCGCTTATCGGTTTGAGGATCTTTGTAGCGATAACTTCAATTTTCGCGAAGGCAAGTGGAGAGTTTCGCATTTAAGAACTTTTAAATATGGATTGTGGGAAAAAGTTGAGGATGAAGACTTCCTAGATTGGAATGGCGAGTTTTATAAGACCTCTATTGATAAGGCGTTCATGTATCCGATGATTGAGATGGCCCGCGAGAGGACGCAATTCATTGACGATATTTTATATGTATACAATTTCAACAATCCCTTGAATGTTCACAAAGACAAACGGCAGTTGCAATTGCAGACTAGTCATTATCTCAAGAATGTGAAACAATCCTATGCGCGAATAGACAGTCTGTGAACATTTTGTTAGACAACGTTAATCTGTCTTCCACTTCTGGGCCGAACCATTTTGGAAGAAAATTGAAACTCGGATTCGAAGCATTAGGGCATGCATGCCAAGTTGATGTAGTAAGCCCGGACATACAACTCAGCTTTATAGAGACTAAAAAAAATACAGTTGGCATGCCTCTGATACTCAGGATGGATGGGATCTATTTCGATACGGAATCAGATTTCGTCTCACAGAACAAAAATATCTTACGTTGTTACAAGATGGCGACGGGCGTCATCTTTCAGTCAGAATATTGCAAAGAGTTGATATTTAAATTTTTCGGCGAACACCAAAACTATGAAGTTATTCACAATGGCGCAGATTTGGGATATATAAGTTCCATCGAACCGATGCAAAACGAGTTGACTACAAAATTTGACAATGTGTGGTGCTGCGCTTCCAGTTGGTATTATAACAACAATCCGAACACACCTCGTCGATGGAAGAGGCTTAAGGAGAATATCGAGTTCTTTTTAGAATACGGAAAGGCCAACGATTGTTTGGTGGTAGCTGGAGACGTGTATCCCAAGGATCGGACACCACACGATCGCATCTTTTATGCGGGACGCCTCCAACCCGATGAGTTATTCTCTCTTTACAAGGCCTCTAAACACTTTCTGCATCTAGCTAGCCCCGACGCGTGCCCTAACGTTGTCGTCGACGCCCGCGCAAGCGGATGTAAGGTTATCTGCTCTTCTCTCGGCGGCGCAAAAGAGATTGCGGGCCCTGACGCTTTGGTGGTGAAAGAGAATGAATGGGATTACACTCCTATGAACCTTAATGGAGCAAGATTAATGGACTTAACAAATATTGGACCAAACTGTTATAATGCAGAGGTGGATATGAAAAAAGTAACAAGAAGATATGAATCGTTTTTGGAAAAGGTATTATAGTAACAATGAAAACAATTAAACAATTACTGGATGATAAAGAAAATTTGAATATAGTTTGCGGAGCCTCCAATGCCATGATCGCAAAATTGGCAGAAAATGCTGGCTTTGATGGGGTATGGCTTTCAAGTTTTGAGATGCATGCTTGGGATCGTTTGCCCGACGCGTCAATATTAAATATTGCAGATTATGCGGATGCTGTAAGCAAGATAGCTGATAGGGTTGACATACCTATTCTAGTTGACTCTGATGAAGGCGGCCCAAGTGCAATCAACACTATTCGCATGGCTAGAGAATATAGTAAGATGGGAGCCTCCGCGATGTGTATTGAGGACAACACTTCTCCAAAAAGATGCTCTTTTTATGGTATGGAAGTTGAGTTAGAAAAGCCTGAAACGATGTGTGGCAAAATACGAGCTATCAAGGACAAAAGTGGCAAAGAGGGTTTCGCTGCCATCGCTAGGACAGAATCTCTTATACAAAAGAGAGGGCATGATGTGGCCTTAGAACGCGCCAAGATGTACAATGACGCCGGCTGTGACGGGTTCCTCATTCATAGCAAGTCACCAACGCCAGATGAGGTTTTAAGATTTGCTGATATGTATCATGCGGCGTCCTTACGCTCACCTCTTGTATGTGTGCCGACTACTTACAATTCTTTTACAGCAGAACAGATGAAGTCTGCCGGTTTTAGCTTGGCAATTTATGCAAATTATTCCGTTAGAGCGACAGTAAAAATACTAACTTCATTATTTGCTGATATTATAAACAGCGGAACGCTTTCTGCTGGGAATGACCGCACCGTTCCTATGAGTGAGATTTTTGAGCTTATCGCAGTTGAAGAGATGAAAGAGAATCAAAAGAAATACGGTTCTTGAGATGGGATTGAGAACCTCACACTTGGAATTGGTAAATCTCGGCGCCCGCTATTGTGGATGGGCCACCAACGATAATGATAGATGGCAATACAAATCATTCAAGATGGCAGATCTAGGAAGTCAGAACCTCAAGGGCCCCCTCAAGGTTAAGAGTGGATTTCAAACAGCGAAAGAACTGTTTACATCTTTTGGTATTGAACACGTTTCTTTTGATATAACCGGCAAATATGGAGCAGTTAAGTGTGATTTGGGAGTGGAGTTGCGGGACCATTGGGGGGAATACGATCTGGTAGCGAACTTCGCAACGAGTGAACATGTCGAGGATGAATATAGCTGCTTTAAGAATATTCATCATTTTTGTAAAGCTGGTGGTCCGATGGTCCACGCTATACCGAGAGAAGACAGTTGGCCCGGTCATTGTTATCATTATTACAATGCGCAATTCTTTGAGAATTTAGCCGCCGCCTGTGGGTATCAGTTATTGCTCACGCGAGAAGTAACGAAGCTTGGCGCTGGTGATGATGCAGTATATGTTCCGGTCCAAATACCCGGTGAGAAAGGCGTCCAAATTAACATGCATAGTTTGATGATAAAATCTTACGATAACGACTTTATCACAAGAGAACAATTTAACAACTTGAGGAGTTAGATTTTGTGTCCGAACTTTTCAAACAACTAATCGAAGATGGATATAATTTTTTTACTGGCGTTCCCGACAGCGCACTAAAGGAGTTACAAAACGACATTCTAAATTCCAAGATAACACATCAACCTGCGGTGCATGAATCGCAAGCCTTGGCAATTGCGTTTGGAGCGGAATTGGCCGGAAAGAAGGCGTGTGTTTATTTACAAAACTCAGGCTTGGGAAATCTAGTTAATCCATTGACAAGTTTATGTATTCCATTTGGTGTTTTCCCGTTGCTGGTTATAGGACATCGACACACACTTCATCAACATAAAATTATGGGCGAAATAGACGAAGAGCTATTAAAATTGATTGGTTATAGTAACTATATTCTTGTCCGTGGTGAAAACAATGTTAAGTAGAGAAGCTGCTATTAGGAGAGTGCTAGAGTCTCATGGAGAGGACGCAGTTTATGTGACAAATACGGGGTTTCTTTCTCGCGCTGTGGCAGATATATATCCTACCAATAAGAACATATTGTATATGCAGGGGAGTATGGGGCTGAGTCCTTCGATTGGTCTGGGTGTTGCACTCAATACAGAGAAAGATGTTATAGTCTTTGTGGGCGACGCATCTCTTTTAATGCATTTGGGGATAACTCACAGCATAAGGGACAGTAAATTATCCAATTTATTTGTTTATGTGCTTGACAATGGGTGCCACGAATCTGTCGGCGGTTATGAGTCTAACAAGTTAGAGGCGCAATATCCGGGAATAACGGAGATTATAAAGATCTCCAATGATGGTAAACGGCCGCGCGTGCCAATAAAGCCTGTGGAAAACGCATTGAATATAAAAAGTCTTTTAAATGACTAAGATTCTACTAAATCCTGGTCCAACGAACACGAGGTTTTTTACGAAAATAGCCCAATGGAAGGGTACGGATGTCTGCCATCGAACGAATGATTTCTTGTTCGCCCTGAAGGACACTAAAGATCTTCTTCTTCGGAGGTTTTCTGCTGACGCCCGCCGCCTTGATTGGAATGTTTCCATCTTAGCTGGTTCTGGGACGACAGCTTTGGAAGCTATGATAAGTAGCCTTATTTCGGGTAAACAAAATAGGGTGATAAATGCTGGAACTTATGGCCAGAGGGCTGTTGACATCATGAATACTTATAAAATAAAACACAGTGAAATTGAAAGTGTTTCAATGTGTGATATTGAGGGTTCTGATTATACTGGTAATTTGTATTTTGTTGAGAATGAAACTTCAACAGGGGAGAGATACTCGGTTCAAGAGATGTGTAAAAAATATCCTAATGCGCGACTTTATGTCGACGCTACGGCCGCCTTCGGCGCCAGTAATTACGACACAGCTTCAGATAACATAGGGGCTATAAGTTTTTGTGCCAACAAGTGCCTACAATCTTCTCCGGGCCTAGGTCTGGTTATCTGGAAGAAGGCTCATAAGAGTTTCTCACGAACTCATTCTTTAGATTTGAATAGATATACTGATGGTGTGATGCCGTTTACTCTCCCCACTCAATCCGTATACGCATTGAGGGAGGCCCTAACGACAAATGAGGGGGGTTGGCTGTTTAAGCCCACTGAAACAGAGGAGGTGTTTGATCGTCGCAGAAACCAGTTGCTGACAGAGATGGAAAAGCTTGGCATAAAAGGGGTAAGCAAGTTCCCCGCAAATTCAATTATTGCCTTCGCACACCCATCGATGAGTTATGAGGAATTGAGAGAGTTCCTGTCCACTCGCGGCATAGTAATCTATTCAGGAATCCCAGGCATAGAAGGAAGTTTTAGAATTTCTACTATGAGCACATTGTTTGACAAAAAGTTTAAGAAAATAATCAGGGCTTTTAGTGATTCGTGTATACACTGATATGGCTGCTGATATGTTTCATGTTGGGCATCTGAACTTAATTAGGCGCGCACGTTCCTTTGGAGACTATATGCTTGTTGGCGTTCACTCTGACGACGATATCAAAAGCTATAAAAGAGCGCCCATTATTCAGGAAGAACAACGATATGATATTGTGGAAAGTTGTAAACATGTTGATGAAATAATAAAAGGCGCCCCCCTCGTAATGACGGAGGAATTTTTAAAAAAACACAGAATTGATTTAGTTGTGAGGGGGGATGATACAACTGAAGAGCTTTTAAAACAACAGGAGATCCCCATCCGACTGGGCATAATGAAATATGTTCCGAGAACTAGTGGCATCTCTACTTCACAAATCATTAGCAAGATAAGGGAGGAGAAGTAAAATGGAACAGTTTCTTTCAGCAAAAAGTTGGATACGAAAGACTCACGAAGAAACCATAAGGGCTGTAGAAAGTCTTATAGAAAACACACCATTGAAGAACACGCCGGCAGAAAAAATGTTGGAATTTGGTTTTGGCAACGGTAGGAGCACATATCTTTTAGAGCCCTATTGTAAGAAGATAATCGGAGTTGAATCTGGTCCGCAGGAGGGGTGGAGAGGTTCTGCAGGTTATAAATTTCTTAAAGAAAAGGTTGGAAATAAATTTGATGCCCATTTTTTATTTTTAAAAGAAGATATAGAAAATGCGAGCTTTCACAAGCAGGATGAATATGATTATATTTGTTTTTTTAACGTTTGTTATGATAAAAGATTTAAATCTTATAATAACATTGAAGAGATCGTTGGTGACTATATTTGTAATATAGAGAGTATCAAGTATATGATAAAGAATGGTGGATATTTCTATATAACGTTTGCGTTATTACCGGACGCGAAAAGAGATTATATAGGAGGGATGGCAAAGGATACTTGCGAATTTATGGAATTTATTCCGACTGATCAAAAAAATGCTTGCCTCTTCAAAATAAAAAAATGAGAATAGAAAACAAAGGAGCAAGCTAGAGAGTGAATACAGATTGGAAAAAAATATGGGAAACAAAGGGCATCGAAGAAACTGATGACGTTCGCCTCCTTAACGGATGGGAAGACACATGTATGGATCCAAAAGAGGTTTATGAGGGAATTGTTGGCTCTTTAGAGATTACCAGCAATGATACTATATTAGACGTGGGTTGCGGAGCCGGCGCCGTCGGGCAATATTTTGAACCAGAAAGATATGCTGGTGTCGACAATTCGCCCACATTGTTACGAAAACACCCCCACTCTATGCAAGCTCTCCTTCGCCACTCAGAAGCATCGGAACTCCCTTTTCCAGACAACAGTTATGATGTGGTTTTTTGCTATAGCGTTTTTCATTATTTCGACTCAATGACATATGCATCTCGCACTATAGCGGAGATGAGGAGGGTGTCGAAAGGAAGGGTTTTTGTGGGGGACCTTCCTGAGAGTTCTCACAATCGCGATCACTTACTATTTAAGAGAGGCGACTTCAAGGAGTGGACTATCACTGAGGGGTATTATACACCAAAAAGGTTTAACGTATTTCAAAATGAACAATAGACAAATCAGTGATTTGAGCCGCCAACAGTGGATTAAATATAAACAAAAGAACCATTCCAAACTGCTTAATCAATATCCGGATTACGATCACACCGCCCGACTTCGAGTGATGATAGATTTTAAGACAGTTTTAAAGGAGGAGGGGGTGACACTGTTCCTAGCTAACGGTGTTCTGTTGGGTGCTTATAGGGAGGGAAATTTTATAGCGTGGGATGACGATGTTGATATGGATGTGTTGGCAGAGGAAATAATTCCAAAACAGGATGCTGTTAGAGAAAAACTTGTTGAATTGGGCTATATCGTTCGCGTTGTGAGGGAACACCCTCATGGTAAAATGAATATTTATCATGCACGCGAGAAGGTGGGAATAGTCTATCTATATCTGGATGGCCCCATTCGTTACCGGCAAGCTTGGAAGTGGCCCAAAGACTTATACGAGAATAGAGAAAAAATAACTTTTAAGGGAGTGGAATTTTGCACTCCTAGTATAGAGAAGTACCTAATTCACCAATATGGTGAGGATTGGAATACACCAAAAATAGAGGATTATTTTAGTGAGGATTTATATCGATGAATAATAACGAGATTCGAATTGTAAGCGACTTACCCAATGACAAGTGGGCCCAGGTCCGTGGCACATATTATATTTCATCACATCCGATGGATTTGGGAAATGCTAAAAGGGCCCTTTTCGAATTCGATGACATCCTTAAGGATTTAGGTGTTGAGTATTTCTTATCATGTGGCACTGCTCTTGGATTTTATCGTGATGGAAATTTCATTCCTTGGGATGACGAGATAGATGTGGATATTTTAGCGGAAACATATGTTGCTAGGTTTTATGAAATGAGGGAAAGATTCATTGATGAGGGTTTTATTGCAAGATCTACGTGGCGCGGCCCCGGGGGACTAACTAGCAAGATGAGCTTTATAAAAAATGGCATCAAGATTGCGACTTGTGGACTATCAGACGATGGAAATGGTTTCCGTTGTGACCGGTTTCAAAGATATCCGGCAAAGTGTTTTGAAACACCGGAAGTCGCTGCTTTTGGCGGAAGAAATTTCAACCTTCCAAGTCCTGCCGATGAATACTTGACTTTTCTCTATGGGGACTGGAGAACACCGATAAAGTCGTATAACCCAGATGAGTATTTAAATAAAAACAAGAACTGGAGAAGGTAGGATGAGTAAAACAACATTCAAGGATAAAACTTACAGGCTCATCGATATCGATGGTGCAAAATATGACGGGAAAGACTCTGCAAAAGAGAGGACTAGTGATTACGTTATAAACGCATTTGATAAAAATTATTTTGATGATAAAAGGGTGTTGGATTTGGCATGCGCTTCGGGAGCAATTTTGTTTGAAATTAGGAATAAAATAAAAAAAGGCGTCGGAGTCGACGTGGACTCCAAGAAACTAAATATTGGAAAACTCATTGCTCACGACAACGAAATAAGCAATGTTGTTTTTCACGAAGAACGGCTTGAAAACTTCATAAATACGATAGATGAATCTTTTGATTGTGTATTACTGTTGAATATATTACATCACATCCAGGATCCATATGGGGCGTTGAACATTGTTGCAGAAATAGCAGAAGATACAATTTGTGTCGAGGCCCCTGAGAAGGGCTTTTATAGACCATATAAGAGAGATCTTGATAAAATTCCCAATTTTACCAAAGTGGATGTTGATGACATAACTAAATTTTTGCTTGAAAGAAATTATGAGTTGGTTACAAAGAATCAAAGCGAAAATCAGGAAAGCTTTGTGGGCCCCACGAGATATGTTTGTATATACAAAAAAAAAAGATAAATTTTAGCAATATAACTGATGTGAAAAAAAATACCAAGGGTCTTTTAATAGGCCCCGGGGCCTCGGGAAAAACTAAATTATTACATGAAATATACAATATCAATATTGAATATAAGGCACCAGATATAATAAAAAATAAAGTCACTAACGAGGATGGCAAATCATTAAAGTTTGGAAAAAATACAGATAAATTTGATGATAGATATCCGATAGCGTACATCGCCCCCAATTATAATTCAATTGAGGGATACAAGCCGAACATCGACGCTTGGATAGAGTTGATAAAAGAGTCGTGCGCCAGCGCTATCGTGTGTTACATAAAGCCACACACACACCGTTTACGATTGAAGAACAGGATTATGAACAAAGGCACCCCTCACCCAAACCAACATACGGATAATTACCCCTTTTCTTACCAAAACTTATTTTATAAACTTGATAAGCAAAATATAGAGTATTGTGTTATCAACACACAAGGTAATTTGTGACACATACCAAAACAGTTGACGGGTTTAATTGGATATTAGATATCCAAGATGGGGGTATCGGTTCCTCTTTGTGTAGAGCCTCAAGCGCCGGAGCAAATTATGACTTTGCTCGTGAAAAGTTCTTCATGAACATACTTGATGAAACTGTGAGAGAGGGCATGACGTGTATCGATTTAGGAGCAAACATTGGGTACGCAACTATGTTCATGATTCGTAACGCCTCCCCAACAGGTAACGTATACGCGATAGAACCAGATCCTCATAATATAAAATATCTTAATGCTAACTTGTCTCAAAATGGTTATACGGACAGATGTGAGATTACTCGCTGCGCTATAACTGACAAAAACGGCTTATCCCAGTTTTGGATTTCTGATCGACCAAATTTAAACAGTGTTAACAAAACCAGACACAGTGTTAGAGAAGAAACAGTGCCTTGTTTTACTTTGGGCACTTTTTGTGAACAGAGGGAGTATCCCAATTTCATCAAGATGGATATTGAAGGACATGAAGTTAAAGTTTTTGAGAGTGGGCTAGATTATTTTGATAGAAATTCCGGGGAAACACACATTTTGCTCGAAGTACATCCAAAAGAGTATGATGATGAAAATGATTTTGCCAAGATTCTAAGGGAGTATTCAAAACTAGGATTCAGAATAAGTCACATGGTATCAACACCAGTATCGAATCCAAGGCCGTTTCACGAACTGGGATACACACCAATAAAAGAGATGAAATCGGATGGTTGGGTACGAAGCTTATATAAAGACGTAGAAATTGAAGACGGAATAATGTTAGCAACTGAGTTGTTTGATGATATACTAAATGGGAAGGTTGTGAGAAGCATGATGGTATCTAGGGATGTATGAATCACATAAGTTTGCAGATATAGAAATCCTGCCAGGCGATGTAACAATAGATTGTGGAGCAAACGTGGGTCTAGTCACTGAGGTGTTCAAAAATGCGGGCGCCCAAGTATACGCATTTGAACCGAATCAACACGCTTTCGACATTCTTAAGAAAAAGTACCAAAACACCCCAGGAGTATACTGCATACAAAAAGGAGTGTCCTCCCCGGACCAAGCCGGCAAAGCGAAGCTTTTTCTTCACGAGAACGCCGACGAAGATCAGGTGGTATATTCAACGGGCTCTTCCACGAATCCTGACAAAAACAATGTCGACACAGACAATTATCTTGAGATTGAATTGATAGACTTGTGCGCTTTTATAAGAAACTTGGGAATGCCCATAAAGGTTCTCAAGATTGATATTGAGGGAGCGGAGATAGAGTTGTTAAATAGTATGATAGATGAGGGTGTAATACAAGATATACCGTACGTCCTGGTGGAAACGCACGAAAAGAAGATAGTCTCTTTAAGAGAACCTACTAGGTTGTTAAAAGAAAGAATCGAAAGAGAAAATCTAAAAAACATAGATCTAACATGGAGATAATACAATGAAAGTTTTTGTTACGGGACACCTTGGTTATATTGGGAAGCATTTGGTCCGCGAGTTGGAAGAGCGACACCACATTGTTTGTGGGGTCGATCTCAAGGAGGGGGAGGACCTATGCACCGGCATCCCCGAACGCATTAAAAACTTTGCACCCGAGGTGATCTTTCATCTTGCGGCGATCCCTCGTGTGGCATATAGTGTGGAAAACCCACTTCACGTTATGAGAAATAATATTGTCGCGACTTCCACGGTTTTAGATTATGCGAGGCAGAATGAGATACCAGTGATATACAGTAGCTCATCATCCGTCGTCGGTAACGGCTCAGGCCCGGCCAGTCCATATGCTTTGTCAAAACAAGTTGGAGAAGCAGAGACTCTGTTATATCATAGGCTTTATGGATTGAAAACTGTCGCTTTGAGGTATTTCAATGTTTACTCTTACGATCAGGTTGCGGACAGTGCATATGCAACCGTTGTTTGTAACTGGAAGAAACATATCAAAACCCCAGGTTTAACGCCTTTTATCACTGGCGATGGAAACCAAAGGCGTGACATGACGCACGTCGACGATATCGTGTCAGCCAACATATTCTGTGCGGAAAACCTGGACAACGAGAATTTGTGGGGAGAGTGGTATGATGTAGGTTCAGGTGAGAATATTAGTCTTAACGAGTTAAAGGAAATAGTGTTACAATACTTACCAGAGCAATCGTTTAAATATGTTGAAGAGCGAAAGGGCGATGTGTTATTAACGCGTGCAGATTTATCAAAGTTTGACCAACACGGGTGGAAGCCTGAAAAAAACCTTATTGTTGGGTTAAACAACATTTATTCAAAGTTATCGATGGAAATAAATGAGTAGAAAATATAACATAGGGATTGTTGGAAATGGGTTTGTAGGTTCCGCAGTCGCGTACGGCTTTTCACCTCAATGTGGCTATGATGCAAATATTCGAATTTACGACAAGCAACAAGAAAAATCGAACTCTTCTTTAGAAGAAGCGGTCAATGAGTCAGACTTTATTTTCTTATCTGTCCCGACGCCGTCAAATCAAGATGGTTCAATCCATTTAGGGGTTATAGAAACAGCCCTGGCCGAAATTAATGAAGCCAAAGTCGATACGAGAAAAAAGAATGTAGTCTTGATAAGGTCTACAGTCGTACCAGGCACCACTCGAAAGTTAGCAAAGAAATATCCACGCCTTAATTTGGTGTTTAATCCAGAATTCCTCACTGAAAGATCAGCGAAATTTGATTTCATAAATCAATCGAGATTTATAATAGGTGGCCTCACCAACACACCAGAAATTCCTCGATGGGAAGTTTCTGCTGTCGCCCGCTTGTTTCGACACAGGTTCGGGGATTCTACCCCTGTTGTTATGTGCGATTATGAAACTGCTGAGATTATCAAATACATGAATAACTGCTTTTTCGCTCTTAAGGTTTCTTTCTTGAATGAGATGAAGATGTTAGCAGACAAAAGTGGCGTTGATTGGAATATCGCGGTTGACGGGTTTGTGAGAGACGGCCGGGTCGGCCACTCCCACCTCCAAGTCCCGGGCCCCGATGGAAAACTTGGTTTTGGGGGCTCTTGCTTCCCGAAGGATCTTCGCGCCATAATCCAATTTGGCGAAGAAAGCGAAGTTGACATGAAAACACTTAAAGCGGCGTGGGAAACAAATTTAGAAGTACGTCCCGAAAAGGATTGGGAAGAACTTAAAGGACGAGCAGTCATTGAATAAAAGGAGAAACACAAAATGACCACAAAGAACGACAAACAACTATCAGACCAGGCGCTGGGGGCCATCATGATGGCCCTTCAAAAGTCCCTACTAGATCAGAGTGATATCGTACCCACTCTCAAGGATATGAAATTCCGGGAGTCGGAAATGGGCTTGGTGGTCATGAATCCACCCTTGGTAAAATACGGGTATGAGGATATGCCCGAGGAAGAGTCTGAGGGAACCACCACCACTTCAACATCTGAAACTGAAGAGGAATAGAGTGCCAAAGTACTCCTACAAGTGTACGAATTGTCCCACTGTTCGCGAAGAGTTCCATTCTATCAAAATAACTTTGACCGACTGTGACGATTGTATCACAACTGGTATATCCGGTTCTCTACAACGGGTCCCGGGCCAGATTTTGGCAATCACCTCAAAAAACAATGATGGCAAACTTGTGAGAGATTACATAAAAGACACGAAAGAGGACGTTAAAGAATATAAAAAGAGGTTGGCTTCAAAGGGTGCATCGAGTGTTAAGTAACATTTACTTTGCTTACTCATTAGTATTCATCTTGACAGCCATCCTATTTTTGCTTGTTTGGTATTGTAAGCAACTCATTAATCGGATATATGCGATCGTCGAAGATGTCGCTGATTTGAGGTCGATTAGTACCACTTACACGGCTCACCTTAAGCAAGTATATGAGTTAGAAACGTTTTATGGAGACCCCACTTTATCTGGATTACTTAAGCACTCAAAACAGATAGACAAAACTTTTAGAACGTTTGAATTCTCTAATTCACTATCTCTCACCGATGACGAGTTTGAAGAGTCTTTACACGAATTGGGACAACAGTATGGAAAAGAAAAAGAAGAAGCGGAATACTAATCACTATTTCACAAAAGTGCATGAGAATGCTATTGTGGAATATGTGGCCTCCGAGGATCTTGATCGCCGCGAGGAACTATATCGAGAGTACATAGGGCCCGCTTTTGATGAGTTGGTTGACAAGATCGTTTATACATATAAATTTACAACTCTCCCGAACATCGATTCGTTGAGAGACGAATGTAAAATTTGGCTGACTACCATATTGGAGAAGTATGATCAAAGCAAAGGTTCAAAAGCCTTTTCGTATTTCAGCGTCGTCACTAAAAATTGGTTCATTCACAAGGTCAAGAAGAACTCCGCCCAAGTCCGGAGGGAGATTTATTATGACGATCTCAATAAAGACTTGGAATCCAAGTATGTCATGACCGATGAATCATATGTGAAAAGTAGGGAGTCGGGAGAGTTTTGGAAATTTTTATATGAAGAGATAAACTCTTGGAATTCAAACAACATGAAAACGAATGAAGAGAAAGTTTATAAGGCTGTGATGGTTCTTTTCGAGAGTACTAATGATATCGAAATTTTTAATAAAAAAGCTATTTATCTGTACATAAGAGAGTTAACCGGTCTCAATACGAAACAGGTTGTCAACAATTTAAACAAGATGAGGTTTAGATACAGAACATGGAAGATAAAATGGAACAAGGGCGAGATCTAGATGGCTTGGAAAAGCATTTAGCGGATGCCGTAAAAAATATAAACTCTGATCGCGCCGTGACAAATTCGTTGTTGGCCGATGTCGTAATCCTGTTAAAAAAGAACGAGATGAACCACAAGGAGATGGGCACTATTGCGGCAAAATATGTGGAAACCCTACAGAGATCGAACGAACAGTTGGTTAAGGTCTGCACCATTCTCCACAAACAGGGTGCTTCCCCAGCCAGTTTGTCAGAAACAGACAAAGATGAACTATTTGATATGATACAAGGGTCAAAATAGAGTGTCAATCGAAGACGAAATAGCGCGGATCTTGGATACATGTGCTCAGCGTCCAATGATGCCCGACCGAACATTAGATCCCCGCTCCACCGGACTTCTCAAAGAAAGCATACACACAACCATCGACGCGATTGAGAGAAACTCCAGCATAGACGTCTCGGGCCCTCAGATGGCAAAAGTTTGTTATAAACTTAACGATAAAGACGGAAGCTTCTTCGACTGGGCCGCGAGCTTTTTTGGCGATAATGATTTGGATTTGACGACTATTATTGCATATGTTCCGATGGTTCACTCTTGCATCCCGGATCCGTGGGATGTTGCCACAGCGCTTGGCATAACAGATATCAGTGACACCAATCCCGAGTGGCGCCAGGTCGTCGACACGTTGCTCCCCGACTCCTCGGCCAAAATTACCGCAGCCTCTTCTGTCAAGTTCGGCGATAAAGACCTCGACCCGGGACAATGGGTTTGGGTCGAATACACAGACTCAGTGAACATGACAAATGGCGTTTTACTTAATTCAGTTGTTTCCACTCCGGATTTGAGTGCCGCCGGCGCTCCACCCGTTTCCACAAGGGCTGCGTTTGAAGGGGGCACTCCCGCAACCCTAACCCCTCAGGATTCTATGAGTCCCGACGGGTACCCGGATGCTGATACTCGATATTTGGGTAAACAAAGACATCCGTCCAAGTTTAAACGCCAGGCCTACGACATGATTATCTTGCATGACGGCGGCCGCCATCGTTGGATGCATGGTAAATCCGGCCCGGGCTCCGCGGCGAGCCTTGTTAAAGACTTTAATTTGAGAGGACTCTCTACCCACTATTTTATCGACGGTGATGGTACTATTTACCATTTGATGAATGAGTCGCTAGCAGGGACCCACGCCGGCGCCGGCGAAAACCCCCCAATCTCCAAAGTCCCTGTCAAGAATGTGAATAGCAGATCGATAGGTATAGATATAAGAAATATGCATCAGACTGATCCTACGACAAATGGAAAGTATACTGATGCGCAATATGATGCCCTCAACCTTTTAATTGAGGATATATCTTTGAGAAGAAACATTCCTCGTGACGATCAACACATACTTGCACATTTTGAAGTAGTAAAAGGGCATCACAATGATCCTTTGGCAGATTTTAAATGGCTGCGCGTCGCTGGCCTTCAATATGATCATCGAGAGGAAAACGGACCTAGAATGGCTTCGATAATCAAAGATAGTGACACGACGACGGCATGAATATAATGCAGGAGTTGAGACAAGATGGCAGTTGACGACAAAGTAGCGAAGATTTTAGATACTAGTGTCTCGCGCCCAATGATTCCAAACCGAACACTAGATCCGCGCACCAGTGGGGCTATAGCTGAAATGGCGCATACAACCATTGATGAAATTGAGAAAAATGCTAATATAGGCCGCCATGGCGACCTGCCGGCTTTTGTTTGCTATGAACTTCCCCCGGATGCTAATGACGGAAGCTTTTTGGATTGGGCCGGCAGTTTTTTTGGAGCCGATGCTCCTGATTTGACATCTGCTATAGTATATGTGCCAATGGTTCATTCTGGTTATGGGAATCCGTGGACTTTCGCCGCGCGCCTAGGTATAGAAGTTAGCCAAACTGACCCTGCCTGGCGCGCCCTCGTTGACACGCTGCTGCCCGACTCTTCTGCCAAAGTTACCGCTGATTCTTCGGTTGGAATTAGGGTTGGAGAACTCATCCCAGGAGCCAAGGTTTGGGTCAGATATGTCGATTCAGTGAATGCGACGAACGGTGTCTTACTTGGGGCAGTATCAGTGAAGGCCGACGAAGTCCTCGAATCCTCCCTCCCTCCCAATACGCGAGCCGTCCACGCTAGCAACTTGCCCGTCGACCTCACCGGCCCCCCAGGCGCCCTCGATACTGTACTTGAAACCTTCCAATCGCGTGGGACAACTGTTACCTTGTTAAAAGGGGGTCCCTTCACGGAAAATCGAGTACGCCGGAACACATTTGGGGCTCTTCCTTCAAATTCCCCTCTGCTAGTGCCGATCCCAAGTGTCGGCACCACGAGAAAAGTGCATACCTTGGCGGCCAAAAGGCTAGCCGCGATGAATCGGGCCTGGGTTGCTGCTAACCCAGAGAAGTCCCCCTTTAAAGCCGCCTCCGGGTGGAGGCGCCACAGGTGGAAGAGTTATAAGCAATATGTTGATACAATGAACGCGCGCTATGGCAGCCTCCGGGAGGGACGTAAATGGATAGCATATGCTTCCCCGCACGAAACAGGGCTGGCCATCGATTTCGGTAACAATGGGTTAACCCCCAAGAAGGCTCAAATTTCAAGAATGTTGGGAGAGCCAGCCTATCGTTGGTTACAGCAAAACGCCTATAAATACGGTTTTTCTCCATATAAAAACGAGCCATGGCACTGGGAAGTTCAAATGCCCCGTGACAATTGGAACTCTGGTGATGAGTTCACTAGCGATCTATCCGTGTATGTCGAAGAAAAAAGCAACGAGACTCAAAGATTAACGCGCAATGTAATTTTTGCAAGAGAGGCTTTTGCATAAAAGGGGTGTATGGGAAAACGACCAGCCGTAAATAGAAGGGGGATTGGCAAGAAAGCTACTGAGGCCCTCGAACGCGCAAATCCAGGCCAGCGCGCCAATGTTTTGGGCGTGGGGGGCGACAAATCCCTTGAACCAATCCCGAAATTCATTCAAGCTTCAAGTGAAAACGTTTTAACAAATGGGCAAAATTCTTGGATTGTTTTGGGCCGTGACAGACCCGGCAATCTTGTTTCTGGCCATGGCGGCGCCGGCGACACTGGCGCAGCAAGCATCGACTTGGTCGTCGGCCGACTGTCAGCGAACCCGATAGCTAAAACCAAGGATGATGAAGATATTTATGTCGATCCTGACTTCAAGAGAGACGCAGCCCGAATATATCTCAGCCAGTTAACAGATATCGACAAGAACTTTGACTTGGAGAAATATGCCCGAGGCAGCGGCAATTTGGAAAATCGATCTGGCGTTGGTATAAAAGCCGATGGAGTGAGAATCGTGGGAAGAGAGGGGGTTAAAATCGTTTCTGGAGGGGACCCGATCAATTCGCAAAATGCAAAAATTAGCGAATTAGTAGGGATAGATTTAATTGTTTACGGACAAGACTACTTACTACAACCTCTTGTTAAGGGTGAAAATTTAATGGGCTGCCTTGCATCTTTGTCGGAAGAAGTGGATAAATTGGCCGCTGTTGTTAAAGGCATGTTAACCGCACAGACGCAATTGAACAAAGCTTTCGTTAAACATTTTCATCAATCACCCTTTTTCGAGATGCCAACCACCACATCGATTGTTGCTGAGATAGTGGGCCCTCGCACCCTCACAGCACATGCGGAGATCACAGCCCCAGATATTGACACCGTAAGGAAGAGCTTAGGCAAGTGGAGAGAGAAATATCTAACGGATAATCGAAGTTATGATTACATTTGTAGTCGACACAATAATACCACCTAATTATGACTCAAAGAATACGAAGACCCCCGAGAGCGCTTAGCACTAGGCTCTCCATCCCAGACTGGCGGGACCTAAACGAGGATCAACCTTTCTATGATTCTGTCACAAACCAGTATTGTATTGTAGTCGCGACCGATGCGACTTTTGCAAGCGAAGAGATAATCCGTGAAGCTAGGCCAGTCGCCTTGGATAAGGGTGTCCAAAACCTTTATAAATTTTATAATAAAGACATTGGTTCGGGTGACGACTCCGCCGCTGTATTACAAACAGCCCGAGCCCCGAAATATCATCTAGATTCCAGGCCTTGTTCTACGCTTAGATTCTTAGTTTGTGTTAATGCTGACATTTGGGACTCTATTCCGAACAATCCAGATCAATATCTTCTCCCGGTACCCAGGCCTCCGATTGCTTTTGTAGTAAATTATAATTTGTCTACTTTACAAAGCTTATTTAATTCAACAGCAGAAAAGCTGGATGAATATTCTGTTGAAATATACAATCATCAAGATGGAAATGTAAGTCCGGATTTAAACCTTGCTCGCGAGGCTAAACGTCTTCGTGCCGTCTACCCCAGTTTGCAGAAGATGCTTTTGTTTAACGATATAGAAATTCTACCTGGCGGCCAAGTGTTACAGTTTAGTTTTACAGAAGATTACACTTTAGACAGCATGGGTATACGAGGAGAGGCCCCCCCCAACAACATAGCTCGCAAATTAGATATAGGTTTTGCGAGCTTCAACCGTACTTTCCCGATGAAATTTGTGAGGACTCGAAGGTACGTCGCAACTTTAAAACAAATGCAAGAAGCATTCGAGTGCCCCACTCCACCACCTTGGTACGAGTTCATCACCGAGTATTCTCACAAATCAGCTTATGTCATTGACCGTTTTTCGAACTCGCGCCGCGGCCGCGAAATAATAAGTGATGCTAAAAAGATCTTCAAAGATGCTGACACAGTCAAGACCGGACCCCAGGCCCGCGCCCAAGCCGACGCTCTGAACACCGCGGCAAAGACAGAGGTCGCAGCCAAGGCAGACGAGAAAACATACTTTGTAGGGAATCTCCTTCTGTCAGCCGGCGCCACCAAAGAGGTGATGGATTCCATCAACACTTCGAATGAGGCATACGAAAAGATATTAAATAAAGTTGATATGAAATATCTGGCAGGCGTTGGAATGCGAATGCTGACATCGGAAACTTTTCAAGAGGACTTCAACAAATCATTATTCGAGGCCTCCCTCACAGTTTTAGATTATATTGAGTTGAATCAGGTGGCCACAGAGTGTATAGACCCGGACATCCTCGCCGCATCCAGAGCGTTTGACGATGTGGATAGCAGTTGTCCCGAAGATGTCACCGCTGCCGCCTCCAAAATTGCACAACTAGTCGCAGACGGTCAGGCGGATAGCGAATGTTTGGGCCGCGCCCTTGAGAAGGTGTGTCCTACTCCTGCGCGCTTGTTTGGTTGGCGAGGCCATGTTGAGAATTTTCTAGAAAAAAACACCAGCACCTTTCTTGCTTACGATCGAGAAAACCTGTGCCCCGAACCCTCACCAGGCGGCGAAGATTCTCCATGGAAGATTCCAGCCATAAAGTTCCCAACACTCCCCTCCATTACAGACGTTAGTAAGGGAATTTGGGATAGTTTTCTCAAGGCCTTGAGGCTTACAACAGATCAATTGGTTGTCGGAACCATCAAAGAAGTTTTGGCACTTCTGTTGAAAAACTTTGAAAATATACTTTGTAACTGGAGCGATTTAAGAAGTTTTGGAAAGGATAGGGTGCAGAGTATTTGGGAGGATTCTGCACAAACTGCCGTTTACCACTTCAAAGGCGCCTTGTCTGATTGGGGAATTGACCCGGACGCCCTTCTTGACCCGACAAACCCAGGTACGTCGCCAGATCAGCACATAACCAACTTCATGGATGAGGTTAGCCAGTGTCTTAATCCTGGCGAACTTCGTGCCGCCCTCTTTGGCGAGGAGCTTGGCAAAAATTCAGAAATTATTGCAAGGGCCGCCGGAGAACATTTGCCGGGCCTCGACCCAAATGACGCCATGGACGTTCTCGCTCACGCAGCCAGCAATGCAAACTTGCGCGATTTAGATGAACGCACTCGGTTTGATGTGGGACAGTACGTTTGTGACGAAATCAACGCTCTGAAGTTTGAAGAAAATTTTAGGGATTCATATTCGGATCGAGCTACTCCTGAAGAAATAGAGAAGATGTTAGCGGAGGAACGCCGGATTACTGCTGAAAAACTTCGCAATCTAGCGTCTTTGATGAACTCTCCTTATGATCAGATGTTCAATGACTGTGGTGTGGCCGCTACACCACCGCAAGATCCTTCAAATTCTTTCATGACCAACGCGGCTGTCGACTCACAATTTGCTGGAATAGAGAGTAGTTTCGGCCAAGAGATTTCTTCTTTTCCGCGCTTATTGACAGTGCAGGAATCAAGATTAGCACAAGAGGGTGATCCGAACGATCCCCAATACGACATCCTGCTTAACAGGCTCAGTGCTTCAAATCCCCCTGATGATGATGAAAGCATTGAGGCACACAGTGAGAGAATTCGCGAGATGGTCAACGAGCAAATTGCCTCCGATCCCGCAAGTTTCACTACGGTTTATACCTCGGTCCTCCCAGGCTTACAGAAGTCTCT